>Ga0307992_1002034_pt1 | contig 11660 bp, 10 predicted proteins | sample EllFjometagen133_FD_203162 | JGI IMG/M metagenome (GOLD analysis project Ga0307992, IMG submission 203162) | Marine microbial communities from Ellis Fjord, Antarctic Ocean - #133 | ecosystem: Environmental > Aquatic > Marine > Unclassified | place: Southern Ocean | collected 2014-10-08
AATCACCAAACGGAGCGTTTATATTCGCTGTACTCAGATCAATTACTGATACGATAATAAAAAATGATCAAAACGTGCTTGGGTCTCTAAATATTATTGCTAACTTGCAAACTGATTAGTTACAAATTTTCTATACCTAATTTTAATAAAGTTATTCTTGCAAAAGAAAGAAGTCCTGAAATATTAGGATTACATTTTGAAAAAGAGAATAATGAAATTGTATTGAAATCATCGTATTTTATTGGTTATGCTTGGTTAGTGAGTAAAAAATTATATATTAATATTACTCCTAAAAAAACAAAAAATAATAGAATTGCTGATTTTGTAAAGATGTTTTCTGACTGCATTAATGATAGCTATGTAGCAACGCATCTTAATGATACATATAAAATTTTTATAAAACAACCTAAAATAGAAATTGATAAAAATGATGATTTAATAACTCCTTTTATAATAATTAATTTCATAAATATTTTGCATAAAATTGCAAAGCAAGGACTAAAGAAAGGTTATATAAGAGAGACTAAAAACTTATCATCAAAAATAAAAGGTAGAATATTTATTAATGAAACTATTAAATCTAATCACTTTAAAAGTAAATTAGAAAAAACAGTTTGCGATTATCAAAAACACACTATTAATTGTTTAGAAAATCAAATATTAAAAACAGCTTTAATACAAAGCTTAAAATATTTAATGTTTCTGGACAATGAACAATTAGTTAGTAAAATAAAAAACATTTTATATTCTTTTAAACTTGTAGATACAAAGGAAGTTTTTGAAAGAGATTTTACTAAAATAAAATTATCATCATTTTTTTTCGATTATAAAGAAGCTTTAAATTTAGCTATATTGATATTTAATCAACTTGGTTATTCATTGCAAACAAAAAGACAAGAAGAAAAAATCAAGATACCACCATTTTACATTAATATGCCTGAATTATTTGAAAGATATGTTGAAATTAAATTAAGGAAAACATATTCAATTAATGTAATTCCTGGATATTCAAACACAAGCAGTGTTAAAAATTCATATTTATGGGGCTTACGACCTGATTTTATTTTAAGAAATCAAAACACTATAGTAGATGCAAAATACAAATATTGGTTTATAAATCAAGCAAGTGATAATCTTAAAGATGATTTGCAACAATTATCACTTTATGGCAGAATAGAAGATTTGAAAAATGATATTGGAATAAAAAAAAATCAAGAGCCTATAATATTATTTGTTTATCCAAATACAGAAAAAAATAATGAAAACGAAATAAAAATTGAAAATGCAGAATTAATAAATGGGTTTACAAATATTTATAAAATTGGAATTAAAATACCTTATAAGGAGATAATTGAATAAAAAAACTATATCTAATTGATTAGGCGACTGACGACCAAATAACCACCAGTACACCTTTCACACCATCTCATCTAAGACGAGGCGGTTCACCAAATAAAATAAATCTCAAACCATCTCTCACCTCACCCATTCCAAAATTATGTAAATTTGCTAACCTGTAGCAAATAAATCAAGAAAAGAACGTGACACCGAAACAAGAAGAAAGAATAAGAAACAAAATTGCAAGAATTAGAAAGGAACTTGCAGCGGATAAAAAACATTGGGGAGGCTATCACCATGATGGAAAAGGACTTAGATATTTACCACCAGAGCATTTTATAAAACTCAAAGACTACAAAAGCGGTTTGAGATATCTAAGGTGGTTTGATAGAGCATTTCCAGGCGACTGTGGTTACCCAATATTTTTATTTGAGTGGACTATTATTCTGTTTATGGCAGGTAAAACTCAAGAAGCAGAAAAAAAAGCTATAGAAACATTTTTTTCAAACACTTATCTTTTCGATAAATTTTTAGGAAAAGAATTCTTGCAATTTGATAAGTGGGAAAGTTCCGGTTGGGAACAATCTTCATTGACAAAATACTTTAACTATTCAAAATCGGATGCTGAACTTTATAATTTTGTTGTTTGGCTTGAAAGCTTCTTGACAAGCAAAAAATTTTATAAAATTGCAAACGAGTTTATAGAAATTGACAAGCAACTTAAAAACGAACCGGTAGGACAGAAAAGAAGTAAATTAGTAAACAGACGTTATAATTTACTTGGCGAAATATAAAAAAATTTTAAAATTTAACTTTACAATAAAATACATTTTTACTTACTAATAAATTGCTAAATAAATAAAAATCAATCAGTGTTCAAGTCAATCAGAAAAAAAAATCTCAACCCAAATCTTTTTTAACACAAACCAAAAAGATTTCTGAAACAACTTCAAATCAATGAAACATAAAACCTTATTCCATTCAATTATAATTATTCTAACATTTTTGTTAGCTTTTTATGGTAATAAAATACTAAATAATTTTGTAGAGATTTCTTTCCCCACTTATGCGGGAAGATTAATATATTCTTATTTATGGTGGGTAATACCTGTCATTATTGTCCTTAGCATTTTATTCGGATTCAAAAATATTTTCAAAGAATTGAGACTTCACAAAGGTTTTTTATTCGGATTGGGTTTTGCTTTTGTTTTGGTACTGCCGATGTTAATAAGCTCAGCTATTATTGGAGAGATTGATGAAAACATGAATTTTTTAGATTTATTTAAGAAAACTGTATTTGCAGGTTTTTTTGAAGAGTTCCTTTTCAGAGGATTTTTGTTTGGAATATTGTTTAGGAAACTAAAATGGGGATTTATTCCTGCTTCTTTAGTCGGGGCTCTTATTTTTGGATTAGGGCATTTATATCAGGGGTCTAACACAGAAGAAACAATTGGAATATTTCTTGTGACATTTACGGGAGCTGGATGGTTTGCATGGTTGTTCATTGAGTGGAAAGAAAACTTGTGGGTTCCTGTTTTTCTTCACATTTTTATGAATTTATCCTGGGTGCTTTTTGAGGTGGGCAACAATGCCCTCGGTGGTTATGTTACTAACATTTTTAGAATTATAACCATTGCATTAACTGTAATTATTACTATAATTTATAACAAAAGGAAAGATAAATTTAGCATTAACAGAAAAAACTTAATTACAAACCAGGCTGGTTAATTTATCAGTTTAATGATTTTTAAATATCAATGTAAATAATAATACAATTAATTATAAAACATATAGTCTAAATTATGAAACTGCTAAGTACAAAATTTTAAATACTCGTAGTTTTTATTAAACTATTATTATGAATAAAATTTTATTTTTCATTATCACTTTATTCTTGAGCATCAATCTTTTCGGGCAGCATTCAAAACCTGATACACTTTCTGCCCTGTTTTACAAAAATCAAATTACACTTGACGGGAAACTAAATGAAGCCTGTTGGCTAAAAGCACCCGTTATTGAAAATTTTACACAAAGAGAGCAAAACGAAGGAACTCCGGCTACAGAAAAAACAAAAATCGCTGTAATTTATAATTCTAATGAGATATATTTCGGGATTTGGTGTTTTGATAGTGAACCAGATAAAATTTCAGCTCAACAGATGGAACGTGACTTTAGTTGGAGAAGTGATGATAATATCGAAATAATGATAAGCCCTTTTAACGACAATAGAAATGGATATTTGTTTGTCACAAATCCAAATGGAGCAATGGCTGATGTTTGGATTGGCGACGAAGGTCATAACTGGAACAAAGACTGGAATGGTGTTTGGGATGTAGCTGTAGAAAAAAACGAAAATGGTTGGTTTGCAGAAGTATTTATTCCTTTTAGCACACTAAAATTTAAAAAGAGCAATATTCAAATTTGGGGAATTAACTTCGAAAGAAATATCCGCAGAAAAAAAGAACAACTGTTGTGGCAAGGTTGGTCGAGGTTGTATGATGTAGAAAAAATTTCGCAAGGAGGTAAATTAATTGGCATTAATAATATTGAACAAGGAACTAAAGTTGAAATAAAACCTTTTGCACTTGGTGGTGTTGAATTTTCGGATGGCAAAACTAAAAATACCGGGAAAATAGGTGGAGAAATAAATTTTGATATTACACCTACACTAAAATTGAATTTTACTGCAAATACAGATTTTGCACAAGTTGAAGCAGATCGTAAGCAAATAAATCTATCAAGATTTTCCCTTTATTATCCTGAGAAAAGACAGTTTTTTCTAGAAGGGAAAAATTATTATGATCTGAATGTTGATGATGTAAAACTGTTTTATAGTCGAAAAATTGGCATTGATCAAAATACAGAAATACCAATAATTGGTGGCATGAGACTTTTCGGAAAGCTAAATAAAACCAATATCGGTATAATGTCAATTCAAACGAATGCAAAAGATAGCATTCCTACAACTAATTTTTCTATCATTAAAATAAAACAAGATATTTTTAAACAATCAAGTATTAGCATAATCGCTACTCAAAAATATGATAAAAATCACTATAACAGAGTTATCGGGTCCTCTTTTGTTTATTCTACTTCCGAGCTTTTTGGAGAAAAAAATCTTACCGTCGGTGCTCTGTTTGCTGCTTCCGATACTAAGAGTTTTGGAGAATCCGAAAATTTGAATAAAGACAATCTTTCGTATCATGTTTTTGTGTCTTATCCAAACGATTTGATTGAATTCGATTTTGGATTTACTACTGTGGAATCGGGTTTTAATCCGGAGATGGGTTTTGCCAGACGCAAGAATTACGATCTGCTTTACACAGAATTGCAATTTAATCCCCGTTTTAAAAATTTACCTTTTTTCAGAAATTTGATTTTTAAACCTATTGATATTAACTATTATATTAATGACGAAACCAAAAAGCTCGAATCTGTTTTTTACGAATGGCGTCCTTTAGGATTTATGACAAAGAGTGGTGAGTTTTTGGAACTAAATATTCAATATATTTTTGATAAACCAAGTGAAGATTTTGAACTTATTGATGATGTTTTTATTCCTGCCGGAGAATATTGGGACAATCGTTTAGAAATCCAGTTTAGCACCTTTAAAGGAAGAAAAATAGCTGCAGAAGCTTCTGTTACCATTGGTGATTTTTATACCGGAGATGGACAAGAAATTGAATTGTTTACTTATTTCAATTTCAACAAACATATTAACATAGGAATTGATTGGCAGAGAAATAATATTCAGCTTCCACAAAAATCTTTTACAACTGATGAGTTAGGAGGACGAATTGATTATGCATTTAATCCAAAACTACAAAGCAGTCTTTTTACTCAATGGAATAATGAAGATAAAAACATCTTGCTTAATTACAGAATTAACTGGATTCCGAAAATTGGCAGTTTCTTTTACTTTGTAATCAATCAGGAATTTTCTACGGATGATGGCATTAAGTTGGAGCGAACTACTATTATCGGGAAGTTGATTTGGAGGTTTGCTTTATAAAAAATGGCTGAAAATTAACCTCGATCAGAAATTATTTGAAGTTTCTTTTTGTCAATTATTTCAATAGTTTTTCCATAAACTTTAATGATTTTATCTTTCCTGAATTCTGAAATTGTTCTGATAACATTTTCTACACTCATTCCAATATATTCTGAAATCTCTTTCCTAGAAATAGGCAACGAATATTCATCATTTTCATATACCTGATCGGCAAAATAAATTAAAACATGAGCTACTTTGCCATACAAACGCTTTTGAAGTATATCTAAAGTATTCATTGTAATTCTGTCATAAGAAAAACTTATCTGTTTTAGCAAACTTGTTGCAAAATTCCCATTGTTCTTGATAAGGTCTTTTACCGTATTAAAATCTAAAACACAAACAACAGAATCAATTAATGCCTGAACAGAATAATTATATTTTTTTTCAGAAAAAACACTTTGAATACTGACAAAATCCATAGGTTTCCCAAAACTAATTATTTGCGATTTACCATTATCACTGGTTCTGAATAACTTAATAAGACCTTCTTTTAAATAAATGAAATCTTTAATTTCGGCACCTTGTTTAATAATAAATTCCTTTGCTGGAACCTTTACCTCAACTCTTGATTCACAATAAAACTCTAACTCTTCATCTTTGAAAGAGTCAAAAAAAACAGTTTTTAAGGCGCAATTACTACAGTTACAAATCATTTATGCAATTTAAATATTATCCTGCTAATTTATAAAATATTTTAAACATGATAAATATCATACAGTAATATATATCATATTCAAAAACCTGAATATATATAAAATGCCATTTATCTTTGTATTTAAATTAACAAAACAAAAAATAATAGAACAAACTAATATTTTAACAAATGAAAAAACTACTTATTTTAGGTGCTGGTACTGCCGGAACAATGATTTTAAATAAACTCTATAAAGTTTTAGACAGGGATGAATGGGAATTTACTATTGTCGATCATAATAAAACTCATTATTATCAACCGGGGTTTTTATTTATTCCTTTTGGGATCTATAATAAACAAGATGTAATAAAACCAAAGCATGATTTTTTCCCATCAGGTATAAACGTAATATATAATACAATTGAAAAAATTGAAGGAGAAAATAATAAAGTCTTTTTAAATGGGGGGAAAGTACTAAATTATGATTATCTGATTATTGCCACCGGAACTGAAATCAGTCCTGAGGAAACCCCCGGACTAAAAGGGAATCTCTGGTATAAAGATATATTCGATTTTTATACAATTGATGGTGCTGTTGAATTACAGAAAAAATTGAAAGACTGGAAGGGAGGAAAATTGGTTATCTGTATTTCAGAAGTTCCATATAAATGTCCTGTTGCCCCATTAGAGTTTGCTTTTTTGGCTGAAGCATTTTTCACAAAGGCAGGCATTAGAGATAAAATAGATATTTCTTATGTTACTCCTATGTCGGGTGCATTTACAAAGCCGGTTGCAACAAAAATGTTAAGCGAGCTTCTGGAAAAGAAAAACATTAATATTATTCCTGATTTTTATCTCGAGAAAATTGATAATGAGAAAAAAGTTCTTGTTTCATACGATGAAAAAGAAATCCCTTTTGATTTACTGACAATAGTTCCGGTAAATAAAGGCTCTGATATGATCGAAAGAAGTGGTCTGGGTGATGATCTTAATTATGTTTATACTGATAAGCACACATTAAAAAGCGAAAAATTTTCTAATATATTTGTTCTTGGTGATGCTGCAAATCTCCCCACTTCAAAAGCCGGTTCAGTAGCTCATTTTGCAGCTGAAATTTTACAAGAAAACCTTTTAGCAGATATCGAAGGAAGACCAATGACCGCAAAATTCGATGGACATGCAAACTGTTATATAGAAACAGGTTATGGTAAAGGAGCATTGATAGATTTTAATTATAACACAGAACCTTTGCCAGGGACTTTTCCTTTACCGGGAATTGGACCTTTTGGACTTCTGAAAAATACTAAAATAAATCATTATGGTAAAATTCTTTTCCGCTGGATTTATTGGCATATCCTAATTAAAGGTAAAGAAATGCCAATTGAAGCAGATATGACAATGGCAGGTAAAAAACGTATTTAAGACTTTTCAATTATGGAAGAAAAAAATTTACAAAATCAAATTGATGCACTTAACAATAAAATGGATATAATTCTTGATTATGTTAATCAGCAAAGACTTAAATCAGAAACTGTAGAAGATTTAGTTAAAGATGTTTCAATAATTGGTAAAGATATTTACGACTCTACTGTAAAAGAGCTCGATAAAAGACAAGTAGAGATTGACCCTGCTCAGCTTGGTGATTTAGCAATCTCCTTTCTTAGGAATATCCAAAACTTTAAAATGATGATGGATACACTTGAATCTGCAATTGATTTGAGTAAAGAGTTAGGTCCAATTGTTAATGAAGTAATTATTGATATTAGTAAAAAGCTTAATGAATTTGAACGTAAAGGATATTTTGACCTATTAACGGGAACAGGCAAAATAATTGATAATGTTCTTACTAAAGTTAGTATCAACGATGTTGAAGCTTTATCAAACAATCTTGTTCTGATTTTACAAACAGCCCAAAAACTCTCTCAACCTGAGATTATAAATTCAATAGACAAATTTTCATCAGCTTACATTGAAACCCAAAAGAATGATATCCCATCTTATTCTATTTGGAAAATGATAAAAGAAATAAATAGCCCTGAGATGAAAAAAAATATGGGCTTTATGATGACAGTATTAAAAAATTTACACAAAATAAAATAAAAATTATTTCAATAAAATAAAAATAAACTTAAAAAATAATAATCATGGAAACAAAATTAATTGCCGGTGTTAATGTAAACCTATCAGAAGATGGATACATGACAGATAGTTCTCAGTGGAATAAAGAAATTGCAAAAGAACTAGCAAAAGAACTAAATATTGAACTTACCGAAACTCATTTTCAACTGCTAAATTACTTGCGTGAGAAATATGCTGACGGAGAAGTTCTCACTATTCGTAAAGTTGGAAAATCTGGTATCGTTGATATCAAAGGATTATACAAGCTATTTCCAGGAGGACCTTTAAAGTATTCTTCAAAAATTGCAGGTATTCAAAAACCTACAAGTTGTGTATAAATAATTTAATTAAAATAATTAGTCAATAATAATTTAAAATAAATATTATGAGTGCTACAGAAAAAAAGCCAATTGAAAAAGTAATGATAATTTGTGCCAAAGGTACAATAGAAGATGTTTATGCTTCGCTTGTTATGGCTAATGGAGCCGTAATGGAAGGTATTGAAACAAAAATGTTTTTTACTTTTTTTGGACTAGATGCCATAACAAAAAAAACAATGCATAAACTACATACAGGTACTGTTGGTAATCCGGCAATGCGTATGCCGGGAGGATTACCATTTCCAACTTTATTAGGAGCATTACCCGGAGTTGAAGCGGGTGTTTCTGCAATGATGCGCAAACAAATGGCTGCATTGGATATTCCTACTGTTGATGAGTTTCTTGAAATGATTACTGCCGGTGGTGGTGAGATATATGCTTGTAAACTTGCAATGGACATGTTTAAACTCAAGAAAAATGACTTACACGAAGAAGTGTTAGACGTGCTTACAATCGGACAGTTTTATGAAAAAGCTGATGGAGACAGAACACAGATTATATTTACTTAAAAAATAATACCAATTGAATTTCTAAATTGCTGATAAATATTTTGAAATATTTTTTTCTTTGTCAAGGCAAATATTCTTTGCATCCGTATGGACGGAAATAATATTTAACGTAGAGAAAGGAAAAAAGAAACGAAATATATTGGTAATTTGGATGGTCAGTTGGTATAATACAAATAACTTACATCTGTATTTTGTACTGCAATGCTATTATCATTAGTAGCTATATAACTTTTCTAATTGCCTGAAATTATTAATATAATTTCAGGCAATTTTTTTCTTTTTCTTTTTACTTATAGCTTTGATAGGGTTTGCGCTAATGTAAACATGGGAAATTCAGTAACCCCACTATCTTTGTAATATAAAAATATTAATGTAAGTGATCGGGAAATTACTTTTTTAGGATTACTTGAAACCAATGGCAAGGTAATTGCCACAATTCACCCTACTCATCTTCTTGAAATTAAGAATTTTCTTTATTAAATAAACTATTAAATAGTTTAAAGCATAAAATATTTATTCCTATATTTGCTTTCTCTTACTTCACTAAAAATAGCAAGGTGAAAAATATATTAAACTTGCGCGTAAAAATTTAATAAAAGTGCAAAACAAAAATTAACTATTGTTTTAAAGATCGGCATTTTAAAAATCAATTAAAATAAATTTGAATATCGAATGTCGATTAACTAAATTTGATTTAATTACAGCATAATTCAATTCACAAGAATTAATAATTAAAAACCGTATTTATAATATTTTCAACAATTTAGCAATCCATACAACAATTTATTATAAATATATAAAATTTTTAATCTATTTATTAAATTTACTGTGATTGAGGTGGCGAAGCTGAGTAAAACTAATAAAAACAAACAGTATTTCTTTAGATTCTCATTTTTTTATTTTTTTAAAAATATCATTAAATTTTCTCTGGACTTTTTAATATTTACATGTCCGATTATCTGTCTGTTTTTATATATAAACAGAATATAACTTTTTTATGATTAAGAAAATTTTACATAAGGGTGAAAAACGACTAGCTTTAGAGCTAGAATATAATAATGAATTATTAAATTACGTAAAAAAAATACCGAATAGAAAATGGAGTAAAACTCTGAGATTATGGCATTTCCCTGACAATACGGAAAGCAGAGAATATTTAAAAAAGTATTTTCATAAAATGTACAATGATTATATCAGTAATGAAATTAAAAATCATAAGATAGAAAACAAAAATGATAATACAACGGATAAAGTTTTATTGTATAAGACAAATCAAAGATTAATACTAATATTACAATGGAACAAAAAAGATGTTGAATTTTTAAAGACATTAAAATATTATAGTTACGATAATATTGAAAAACGTTGGTTAATAACAAACAATGAATATAATTTTAATGCAATTACCGAATATTTTGCAGAAAGAATAAAAATAGAAGAAAAATTACCTATTATAAAAGCCGCTAAAAAAATTGCATATAATGAGTTACACATAGTTGAACACCAAAAAGGAAGAATAAAAATAATATTTAAATTTAACAAAGAGCTGGTTGCATTATTAAGAACATTTCCATACAGAACTTGGGATGAAGTAAACGGGTGGTGGACAACTGTCAACACAGAAGAAGTTATTAATGAGCTGGAAAAATTTTGTGACAAAAATAAAATTAAGATAAAATATTTTAGCAAGTCTCAAAAAATTGTTAAAGGCAGATTAATGAAAGAACAAATACCAAACTATCGAGTTTGTCCGGAAAAATATTTAGATAAATTACGTTTATTACGATACAGTAAAAACACCCTAAAAACGTATTCAAGTAATTTTGAGGAATTTATAAACTATTATTATAACAAAAAAATTGAAGACATTAGCGAGAAGGAAATAATTGAGTTTACAAGATATTTAGTTGTTGAAAGAGGTGTTTCTGAGTCATATCAAAACCAGTCAATTAATGCTATAAAATTTTATTATGAAAGAGTTTTGGGAGAAAGCAGAAAGTTTTATTATCTCGACAGACCAAAAAGAGAAAAAATTTTACCTGTAGTTTTAACAAAGCAAGAAGTTAAAGCTATGATTGATAGTACAAATAATATTAAACATAAATGTTTAATAATGTTAATATATTCAGCAGGATTACGTGTGAGCGAGGCGATAAATCTAAAAATAAATGATATTGACTCCGGAAGAGAAGTAATTAATATCAGGAGAGGTAAGGGAAAAAAAGATAGAATTAGTTTGTTATCTAAAGATTTATTAATAAATTTGCGAGAGTATTATAAATTATATCAGCCTAAGGAGTATTTATTTACAGGAAAAGATAATGCAGCTTATAGTTCGAGTAGTGTACTTAAAATTGTAAAAAGAACAGCAAAAAGAGCAAATATAAAAAAACATGTAACAACGCATACGTTACGTCACAGTTTTGCTACACATCTTCTTGAACAAGGAACAGATTTAAGATACATACAAAATTTATTAGGACATGCATCTAGTAAAACGACAGAGATTTACACTCATATCACTAGAAAAGGTATGGAAAACATTAAAAACCCGTTAGACGATATGGGGATTTGAATAAATATATATATATAGGATATAAACGGAATATTCCGTTTATACTAATGTT
>Ga0307992_1002035_pt1 | contig 11658 bp, 6 predicted proteins | sample EllFjometagen133_FD_203162 | JGI IMG/M metagenome (GOLD analysis project Ga0307992, IMG submission 203162) | Marine microbial communities from Ellis Fjord, Antarctic Ocean - #133 | ecosystem: Environmental > Aquatic > Marine > Unclassified | place: Southern Ocean | collected 2014-10-08
TCGCTATCTTCTGTGTAGGGAACCACTTCAAGAGTTTCTTTAAAATAATAATTTCTATACAGCAGGCTTCCCAAGCCTATAATAATTAATATCAACAAAACAATTATGGCAATTTTCTCTTGACTGGAAAGATTCAATCTATTATTTCTCCTATATCAACAATTGCTGAAATAATTTAATACAAATACTATAAGAATATTTTTTAGTTTTTTTCTTCTTTTTTATTTTTTTGAAAGTACTCTTTGGCTTCCCCCACAGTATGCAAAGAACCGGTAATACAAATAAGGTCATCTTTTTTTGCTTTTTTTAACGCAAGCTCAATAGCAAGAAAAATATCTTTTTCAACAAATATATTCTTCTTATCCTTGTAATGAGAAATTTCCCCGGCTAATACTTTCGAAGAAGTTGCCCGTTGACTCTTCATCATGGTGACAATAACGATATCACTCATGGGTGTAATTATTTCTATCATCTTTGAATAATTTTTATCCGAAAAGATAGCCAATATAAGAATCAATTTATTATATTTAAATATCTCTTTAAGTGCATTTTTCACAACCCTTATGCCACTTGGATTATGAGCCCCATCCAACAGGATAGTAGGATTTTTTTTAACAATCTCTAATCTACCTTCCCATTTTAAGTTCTTTAAACCTTTAATGATTGCCCGCCTGGAGACATCTATCCCTTTGTACCGGAGTGCTTGTATGGTGGTAATAGCCAGGGCGGCATTTTCCGCTTGATGTTTACCCAATAATGGTGTATAAAGCTCATTATAATTTTCAAAAATACCGAAATAATCAAAGATAATTCCATTGATGTCAAATTTTATTATCTTATAATTCGCTTCTTTTCCAAGAGAAATAATTCTGGATTTCTTTTCTCCAGCGATTCTTGCAATAACTTTTCCGGCTTCTTTATATTGATGGGTATTTACCACCAATCCATCTTGTTTTATAATTCCTGCCTTTTCTTTGGCAATTTCCTCAAGACTATTACCTAATCTATCCATATGGTCAAAATCTATATGCGTAATAACTGAAATTAAAGGCTCGCAGATATTGGTAGCATCCAATCTTCCTCCCAGACCTACTTCTAAAACTATAAAATCAACTTTTTCTTCATAAAAATAAAGAAAGGTCATGGCAGTAATAACTTCAAAAAAAGTAGGATGATTGCAATCATGTACTTTTTCTACATTTTTAACGTGTGGCTTAATTTTTTCTACCAGTTCGCAGATTTTATTCCTGGTTATTCTGCGATTGTCTATTTTAATTCTTTCAGTAAAATCCACAAGATGTGGTGAAGTAAAGAGTCCAACCTTGTAACCTTCAGACTGCAATATCGAACTGATAGTAGAAACCGTTGAACCTTTTCCGTTGGTTCCTCCTACATGAATTATTTTTATATTTTTTTGAGGGTTACCCAAAGATTCAAGCAATTCCCTGATATTGTTTAGCCCTAATTTAATACCATATTTAGTTAAATTGTAAATATAATCCAAGGCCTGATCATATGTTATCATAACTACCTCAGATTTTGTAAATTATTTTGTAGTCTTTCCTTTATGCTTCTTAATTCATTGGCTTTGCTTTTTTCTTTTTGAATAATATCATCAGGAGCCCTATTTAAAAAATCTTGGTTGCTGAGTTTCTTTGATGCAATATCGAGTTCATTTATAATCTTTTTCAGTCGCTTCTCCAAACGTTTTATTTCTTCATCGATATCTATTATACCCTTTAACGGGATAAATATTTCCATACCTTCTAAAACACCTGTCGCTGAAAATTCAGGTTTTTCAATATGTTTTCCAATATTAACTGATTTTGTCTTTATCAGGCTTTTTATATAATAAAGATTATCCTTGATTAATTTTAATTTATCGTCATCACCAATATTTAAAAGTATTTCTATTTCCCGACTGTAGGGAATATTCATGTCTGATTTAATATTTCTGATGGTCTTTACGATATCCATAATTTTTATCATATTTTTTTCTATATCATCATCAATACTTTTTTTATCTATTTTTGGCCAGGGAGCAATCATGATGCTTTCACCTTTATGAGGAAGTTTTTGCCATATCTCTTCAGTGATAAATGGAGTGAACGGATGTAAAAGCCTCAATATATTTTCAAGCGTATACCATAAAACATATTGAGTTGTTTCTTTCTCGAATTTATCCTGTTTCTTGTATAATCTTGGTTTTATAAATTCCACATACCAATCGCAAAATTCATTCCACACAAATTCATAAATCGTTTTTACCGCTTCTCCATAATTGTATACTTCGAGATAATCGGATGTTGATTTTATTGTTCTATTCAATCGTGATAGAATCCATTTGTCTGCCAGGGTCATTTTTAGTTTTTTTCTATCAATTTTATTTAAATCAAAATCCTTTAAATTACTTAGTGTAAACCTGGAAACATTCCATATCTTATTGGTAAAATTTCTGAAGCCCTTTATCCTTTCTTCTGATAAACAGATATAATTTCCCTGTATGGTTAAAGAAGCAAGAGTGATACGTAATGCATCAGCACCAAATTCATCTACAATTGTCAATGGATCAATTACATTTCCTTTTGATTTGCTCATTTTTTTGCCTTTGGCATCCCTAATCAATGGATTTATGAAAACCTGTTTAAAAGGCACATCTCCTCCAAATTTCAATCCCAGCATAATCATGCGGGCAACCCAGAAGAAAATGATATCAAAACCTGTTACTAAAGTAGAAGTGGGATAAAAACACTTCAGATCATCTGTTTTTTCTGGCCATCCCAACGTCGAAAAAGGCCAAAGTCCGGAACTGAACCAGGTATCCAATACATCTGTATCTTGTTTGAGGTTTTTACTGCCGCATTTTTCGCATGTTTCCGGATCTTTCTCCGTAACATTTAAGGCTCCGCAGTCCTGACAATACCAAACCGGTATACGGTGTCCCCACCATAATTGACGTGAAATACACCAATCTCTAATATTTCTCATCCATTCATAATATACTTTTGTCCATCGAACCGGGGTAAATTTTATTTTACCTTCTTCTACTGCCTTGATTGCCGGTTCAGCAAGATCTTTTATTTTTACGAACCATTGTTTTGAAAGATAGGGTTCAATCACCGTATCGCATCGATAACAATGTCCTATTGAATGATTATAATCTACTATTTTAAGTAAATATTTCTTTTGTTTTAATTCTTTAAGCAGTTTACTTCTGCAATCCAAAACTGTTAATCCCTGATATTTACCTGCATTCTCATTCATGGTTCCGTCATTGTTTAGAAGGTTAATTTCTTCCAATTTATGTCTTCTGCCCAATTCAAAGTCATTGAGATCATGTGCCGGAGTAATCTTTACTGCCCCTGTTCCAAATTCGGGATCAACATATTCATCTGCTACAATCAATAATTCTCTCCCCACTATGGGTAATATTGCTGTTTTTCCAATATATTTTTCATATCTTGTATCTTTCGGATTTACCGCTATCGCTGTATCTCCCAACATGGTTTCCGGACGAGTAGTCGCAACGGTTATCAGTTCCTCAGAATCTTTTAAGGGGTAATTTATATAATAAAGATTGGCATTTTCCTCCCTTGATTCCACTTCAATATCTGCAATAGCAGTTTGACAACGAGGACACCAATTTACGACATAATTTTCCCGATAGATCAATCCTTCATTATAAAGTTGAACAAACACTTTTCTTACTGCTTTGGATAAACCATCATCCAATGTAAAACGGAGTCTCGACCAATCACATGAAAAACCTAATTTTTTTAGTTGTTCTACAATATTGTTTCCGTATTTTTCCTTCCATTGCCACACTTTTTCCTGGAATTTTTCTCTTCCCAAATCTTCTTTGCTTTGACCATTCTTAGCAATTTCTCTTTCCACCACATTCTGGGTGGCAATGCCTGCATGATCAGTTCCCGGTAACCAGAGTGTATTGAATCCTTCCATCCTCTTCCACCTAATTAATATGTCTTGAAGTGTATTATTTAATGCATGACCAATATGTAAAGAACCGGTAACATTCGGAGGTGGAATAACTATAGAATAATAATTGTTCTTGTCCTTATTATCTTTTGGATGAAAATATCCTTTTTCTACCCAGAAATTATACCAATTCTTCTCAGATTCTTCTGGGTTATATACGGTTAACATTTCTGTCTGGTTATTTTTCATTTTTATTACCTCCACTTACAAATATAAAAGACTCCTTGATTTTCCTAAAGGACGAAAGGAGTCTTTTCGCGGTACCACCTAAATTTCTATATAAATATTTTTTACTCTTCTCCGAATTGCTTGAATATTTTATCGATATAATAATACTATAGTAAAAACTTACTGTCAATGACAACTTTGGTGCCTGGCACAAAAGTTTACATTTATGACAACTCTGGTGCCAGGCACCAGAGTTGTCATTGATTCAAATTATTAAAATGGATTTTTAGTCAGTGCTATCTTTAATGCTTCGTCAATGTTATTAACTGCTACAAATTTAATCTTCTTTTTAATTCCTTTAGGTATTTCTTCTATATTTTTTAAATTTTCATTAGGAATGATGATGGTTTTAATTCCAGATTGATAAGCAGCTAATATCTTTTCTTTTAATCCCCCTACAGGTAATATTCTTCCCCTTAAGGTAATCTCTCCCGTCATTGCAACATCTTTTCGAACAGGTATTTCGGTAAGCGATGAAATTAAAGAAGTAGCGATAGTAATACCGGCGGACGGACCATCTTTCGGAATTGCACCTTCCGGAACATGAACATGAATATCACAGTTCTCATAAAAATTTTTTTCAATTTTAAACTTTTCCGATTTCGACCTAACATAGGTTAGTGCGGCTTTTCCGGATTCCTGCATAACCTCTCCTAATTGTCCGGTTAAAGTTAATTTTCCCTTTCCGGGCATGATTATTGTTTCGATAGGTAGTATCTCACCACCGGCTTCTGTCCAGGCTAAACCTGTTGCTAACCCAACTATGTCCTCTTTTTCGGAATTATCATTTTTATATTTTGATATTCCTAAATATTTTTTTAAATTCTTTAAAGTAATCTTTGTCTTTTTTTTCTTTTCACCATAGGCAATCTTTAAGGCTATTTTCCTGCAAATAGCTGCAATTTCTTTTTCTAATCCTCTTACTCCTGCTTCATGAGTATATTCTCTAATTATTTTTATTAGACACGCTTCAGATATTTCAACATTTTCTTTTTTAAATCCATGATTTTTTAACTGCTTGGGAATTAAATAATTTTGTGTAATTTTGATTTTTTCATACTCTGTATATCCTGGAATATTAATTATTTCCATTCTGTCTCTCAAAGAGTGTGGAATCTCATATTCTGCATTCGCAGTCGTAATAAAGAATACATTTGACAAATCAAAGGGTATTTCCAAATAATGATCGCTAAATACGCTATTTTGTTCAGGATCTAAAACTTCAAGTAATGCGGAGGTAGGATCTCCTCTGAAATCCATGCTCATCTTATCTATTTCATCCAATAAAAATACAGGATTATTGGTTTTTGCATTAATAACCCCCTGAATAATTCTTCCAGGCATTGAACCTATATAGGTTCTTCGATGCCCTCTTATTTCCGCTTCATCTCTCACTCCTCCCAGAGAGACTCTGATAAATTTTCTTTCCATAGCTCTCGCAACAGATTTTGTTAAAGATGTTTTACCAACACCCGGAGGACCTACAAGACATAATATAGCGCCCTTTTTACTCTGGCTTAATTTTTGAACTGCTAAATATTCCAATATTCTCTCTTTAATTTTCAATAAACCATAATGATCTTCATCTAATATTTTCTTGGTCTGTTTAATATTTAGATTTTCTTTGTCTTTTTTATTCCAGGGAAGAGATAACACACATTCCAGATAATTGGTAATAACGCCGCTTTCTGCTGACAAAAAAGGTGTTTTTTCCAAATGTGCTACTTCCTTCAGCAATTTCTCTTCTAAAGTGCTGGATAGCTTGAGTGTTAATATTTTTTCTTTAAATTCATTTGATTCTGGAGTGTTATTATCTTTATTTCCTAATTCTTTTTCGATTTCTTTTAATTGTTCTTTTAAATAATACTCTTTTTGAAATTTTTCCAAGGTGTCATCAACTTTATCTTTTATTTTATTTTCAATTTTTAATATATTATTTTCTTTTTTTATAATAGTAACTATTTTCTTTAATCGGTCTATAGGTTCTACTATTTCCAATAATTTTTGCTTGTTTTCCATATCGATGTTTAAATTTGAGGAGATAAGATCTGCTAATTTATCCGGCCTTTTTATATTGTCCATAGAAAACATAAACTCAGAAGGTAATTTACTGTTTAGTTCCAGATATTTTTCAAAACTTTTTACTGCATACCTCATTAAAGCTTCGGTTTTTATATTCTTCTGTAATTTTGCTTTGAATTTTTCAACTTTTACCTTCAAATATTCGTTACTTTCTTCTTTGTTAACTATTTTTGCTCTATCGATACCTTCAATCAATATTTTTACAGTATCGTCAGGTAATTTATATATTTGAATAATCCGGGCAATAGTGCCCACAAGATAAAGATCCTCCATGCCCGGGTATTCTACTTCTCTATCTTTTTGCGAAACCACAAATATATTATTCCTATTGCTTATTGCTTCTTCCAGAGCTTTTATAGATTTTTCTTTAACGATGAAAATAGGGATTACCATATGTGGAAATACTACCGTATTTTTTAATGGTAATAAAGGCAGTATATTTTTATTGATATTATTTATTTTTTTATTATTGTTATTCATTTAGAAATTGTAACTCCCTTTTACTATGTTAATTAAATTAAGCAATTTACCAATTCTCCAATTCACCAATTCTCCAATTAGTCAATTTACCAATTCTTCAATTAAGATTAATTGACTAATCAACCAAGTTATCTTGCTTCTTTTATATTTTAGTTTTTTATTATTGTGTACAGAGATAAGGTCTGCCGCTGCTCGTAACTTACAACTTTCATCTTTTCTCTATACTCTATTTTCTTTTCTTTACTCGCAATTTGAAACCTGTAACCTTCTTTATCTTTTCTTAAACTATATACTAAATACAGATACTAGATACTGTTTTTTATATATTGTTTTTCCACGCTTCTGCCCGCATCTTTTCCTGGACTATATACTAAATACTAAATACTAAATACTTTTTTCTAAATACTGTTTTCTCTCCCACGCTTCTGCCCGCATCTTTTCCTGGACTATATACTAAATACTAAATACTAAATACTTTTTTCTAAATACTGTTTTCTCTCCCACGCTTCTGCCCGCATCTTTTCCTGGACTATATACTATATACTATATACTAGATACTGTTTTATACTGTTTTATACTGTTTTACGCTGTTTCTTTCTTTAATTTTTTAAATCTCTCAAGTTTTGGTATTTCTTTTTTATAAATAACTTCTTCGGTAATTGTACAGCTTTTTATATTCTTTTCTGATGGTATCTGGTACATAATATCAAGAATAGCATCTTCCATGATAGAGCGTAATCCCCTTGCTCCGGTATTTCTTTTTAAGCTTTCATTTACAATGGCTTCCAAAGCTTCCTGTGTAATTTTTAACTCTACACCTTCTAAATTGAAAATCCTTTTATATTGCTTTAAAATTGCATTTTTTGGCTCGGTTAATATCTTTAAAAGATCCTTGCCTTCCAGTACCTCTAATGTAGATATAATATGCAATCTGCCTACCAATTCCGGGATTAATCCAAATCTTACAAGGTCTTCCGGTAAAACATTTTCCATTAATTTATAAGATTTTTTCAAATTGGACTTACTTTTTATATTGGCTTTGAAACCGATATTATTTTTTCCTATTCTGGTATTAATAATATCTTCCAAACCTTCAAATGTGCCTCCGCAGATAAATAATATTTCAGTAGTATCAATTTGTATATTTTTTTCCTGGGGATGTTTTCTTCCGCCATATGGAGGTACGCTGGATACGGTTCCTTCAATTATCTTCAACAAAGCCTGCTGTACCCCTTCACCAGATACATCCCTTGTTATAGAGGTATTTTCAGATTTACGAGCTATCTTATCTATTTCGTCTATATAGATGATTCCTCTTTGTGCTTTATTGACATTATTATTGGTAATTCTTAATAAATTTAATAAGATATTTTCTACATCATCCCCAACATACCCGGCTTCAGTTAAAGTTGTGGCGTCAGCAATGGCAAAAGGTACGTTTAGTTTTTTCGCCAGAGTTCTTGCCATTAAAGTTTTACCACACCCCGTTGGACCAATGAGTAGAATATTACTTTTTTCTAACTCAATTATTTCTTCATCATTTATCTTATTTTTATTCTTATTCTTTTTCTTTTTTTCTTTATTTAAGCTATCATTACTCTTTATTCTTTTATAGTGATTATAAACTGCAACCGAAAGTACTTTTTTGGCTCTTTCGTGAGCAATGATATATTTATCTAAAAATTCTTTTATTTCTTTTGGAGAAGGTATTTCTTCCATTTTAAAGTTGGTATTTTCTTTTTTTCTTTCTTCCAGAATAATTTCATTGCATATTTTTATACATTCATCACAAATGCATACTCCTGGACCTGACACAATTTTTTTTACTTCATTTTGATTTTTCCCGCAAAACGAACATTTCATTAGACGTTCTCCTTTTAACTACAGTTTATCAATTTAGAACAAAAGCTGTTTTATAAATCTATTAATATTGCAAATCTAACCAATCTATACCTAATTACATTAAATCCCTATATAAAATCAATCATCTTATTTTGTATAGGGTAATGGAAATCATTCTATTTTGATAAAACTTCTATTTTGATAATCATTCTTTTATATTGTACTAATTTATTTTAACTTTTCATCGCGTCTTTTCATTACTTCATCAACAATACCATAATCTTTTGATTCTTGAGCGGTAAGATAGTAATCCCTTTCAGTATCTTTTTCAATCTTTTCAAAAGGCTGACCGGTATGCAAAGTAATAATTTCGTTAATGGTTTTCTTGATTCTTTTTAATTCCCTGGTTTGAATCTCTATATCTGTAACCTGACCCTGTGCACCACCCAAAGGTTGATGAATCATGATTCTCGAGTTTGGCAAAGCAAATCTTTTTCCCTTTGCTCCCGAGGTTAATAAAAGAGCCGCTCCGCTGGCAGCCATTCCAATACATATGGTTGAAACATCAGATTTAATATATTGAATTGTATCGTAAATTGCAATGGTCGAACTTACCGAACCTCCCGGACTATTAATATAGATATATATATCCTTATCCGGTTCATTTGCCTCTAAAAATAGTAATTGAGCTATAATTGTATTTGCCGCATTGTCATCAATTTCAGTACCTAAAAATATTATTCTATCTTTTAATAGACGGGAATATATATCATATGATCTCTCACCCCTGGGGGTTTGTTCTACTACAATAGGAACTAAAGTCATTTTGATTCTACCTCCTTTTTAGAACTACTTTTCTTTATTTGATTACTTATATATTCAAAGATTTTTTCTCTTCTAATGGTTTCTTTTAGACCGTCAAGATTATTATTTTTCTTGAAGGTAGCTTCTACTTTAATAGGATCCTGCTTAACATCTTTGGCAATTTCTTCTATCTTCTTTTTTAGCTCATTATCGGTAGCTTCAATTTTCTGATCTTTTGCTATCTTATCTAAAATTAATTCCTTTTTTACTCTTTTTTCGGCAACAGTTTTATATTCTTTTTTAAGTTTGCTTTCATCAGCTTTTATGCTCATAAGGTAATCTTCCAGTGAAATATTTTTTGTTTTTAAATCTTCTTCCAGTGTTTTTATCATGTAATTAACTTCTCTGTCAACCAATACTTCAGGAACCTTTACTTCACAAACTTCTTCCACTTTGTTAATTAATTCCTTTTCGTAATTATTTTTGCTAATATTTTCTGCTCTAACTTTTAAATTTTCCTGGATTGATTTTTTAAATTCATCCAGGTCTTTATAATTTCCAAATTTCTTTGCAAAATCATCATTTATTTCCGGAAGCTCTTTCTCTTTAATTTCATGTATTTTAATTTTATAAGTAATATTCTTACCATCTAATTCCTTGTCTTTGGAATCTTTAGGTATTTTAATTACTATATCTTTTTCTTCGCCAATAGAACTTCCTACTAATTTATTATTTATTTCCGGTGAATTGTTTTTCCCTAATTCTATTAATTGTTTGCTCATTTTACCATCTTTTAATGGTGTACCATCAATAAAACTCTCCGAATCAATAATCAGGAAATCTCCTTCTTTGGCTTTCCGGTCTTTTGTGATGATTAATTTAGCCTGGCTTTCCTGCATCCTTAATATTTCATCATCAACATCACTTTTTAATATCTTTACGACTTCTTTTTTTACTATTATTTTATCAAATGAACCAATTTTAACTTCCGGTTTTACCTTTACTGTTATTTCATAAATTAATGGCTTTTCTTCTTCTATTTGAATAACTTTAATATTTGGTCTGTCAATCGGTTCGATTTTGGATTGTTTTATTGCATCATAATAAGTTTTTTCAATTAATTCATCTGCAGTTTTTTCATACAAATATTCTTTAGTTAAATGCATCTCCAATATATTGCGAGGTATTTTACCTTTCCGAAAACCGGGTATTTTAACCTTGTAAGATAAATCATTACATGTTTTATTTAGTTCAGTCTTTACTTCTGATTTCTCTATTTCAACCTCTAAAATAACTTTATCATTTTCATGTTTCTTTATTTTATATTTCAACAATGAATAGAACCTCCATAAATTCCAATTTTTTTATCATTTAAATAAAGCCGCAAATATTTTTGCGGCTATTTTAGACTAATTATTTTTTTAAATATTTATAGTTTATTCTTATAACGCTTCTTTGAAAAATAGCTTGGTGCGAAGGGCGGGACTCGAACCCGCACGGTTTAACCCACTGGATCCTAAATCCAGCGTGTCTACCAATTCCACCACCCTCGCCATAAATGGTAGGCCGTACAGGGTTCGAACCTGTGACACCCTGATTAAAAGTCAGGTGCTCTGCCAACTGAGCTAACGGCCCACAAATAAATTACAAAAGTTTTTATATCATAATACATTTTTATAATAAATACAAATCAAATTTGACGCGCTCGGAGGGACTCGAACCCCCAATCATCGGATCCGAAGTCCGCAGCTCTATCCAATTGAGCTACGAGCGCCACCTTTACCCTAAATTGGGGTGAGCGAGGGGATTTGAACCCCCGACCTCTGGAGCCACAATCCAGGGCTCTAACCAGTCTGAGCTACGCCCACCATATTTCATTTAAACTGGTACGCCTGGAGGGAATCGAACCCCCAACCTACGGATTAGAAGTCCGTTGCTCTATCCTATTGAGCTACAGGCGCGGATATATAAATTGGAGCGGGAAACGGGTCTCGAACCCGCGACAACTAGCTTGGAAGGCTAGTGCTCTACCAACTGAGCTATTCCCGCAAAGTCGGGGCGAGAGGATTTGAACCTCCGGCCCCCTGCTCCCAAAGCAGGTGCGCTGCCAAACTGCGCTACGCCCCGAAACAAGAAATATTATATAGTAAATTATTTTATAAGTCAATTACAAATAATAAAAAATAGCTAATTATCCAATTATCCAATTCTCCGATTTACCAATTT
>Ga0307992_1002036_pt1 | contig 11658 bp, 13 predicted proteins | sample EllFjometagen133_FD_203162 | JGI IMG/M metagenome (GOLD analysis project Ga0307992, IMG submission 203162) | Marine microbial communities from Ellis Fjord, Antarctic Ocean - #133 | ecosystem: Environmental > Aquatic > Marine > Unclassified | place: Southern Ocean | collected 2014-10-08
ATATTTGTTCTCCTAAAGCGAACATTGGAATCATTATTGCTAGTAGAAGTACACCAACAACAGCATATACTAAAACTAATAATATGGGTTGTAAGGCATTCTTAATCTTTGTGATTCTCATTTCAGATATATCATTATAATACTCTGAAAGATTGACCATAAAACTAGGGATATCTCCAACAACTTCACCTGTGGTAATCATTTTAGACATAACTGGGTCAATATATTCACTTTCTTGAAATGCTTTTGAGAATGGTTGCCCATCCTGAATATAGTCCACTGTTTTACCTAATATACTTTTATATACTACATTTTTTAATAAATCTTTCATTATATTTACTGCAAGTAGTGTGTTAACACCACTTGACATCATTTGTGCCATCGAATTCGCAATTATAATTTGATTAGAAATTTGGGTTAATTGACCAAATACTGGCATTTTAAGAAATAACAATGTGAAGGCTCTATGGGAGTTAGGTTCATATTTGTTTAGTAAATAAATAGTTATTATCAGCAAGACAGAAACAATTGAGACAATTACTCCGTATTCGATAATAAAATCACTTATTTTAAGCACAAAAACGGTAACTGCCGGTAGTTCAGCGTTATCTAAAGAAGCAAAAAGTCCGGTGATACTTGGAAAAACAAACAGAATCATCCCAACAGCGATAATTAAAGTTATCCCTAAATATATTAGTGGCATCCGAATAGTGCTTTTTATACTAATAGATAGTTTTAATTGGTCTTCATAGTAACTTGCCATTTTGATAATGGTTTCAGGTAACTTCCCTGAAAGCTCACCGATTTCTACCATTTGAACTAACATTTTTGGGAATTCTTTTGGATACGCAGATAAAGATTCAGAAAACGTTATACCACTATTAATGCTTTGGTTTAACTCAAAAAGGAGTCTTCTTTGGTGTTTGTTTTTTTGTTGAAGCGCAAGTAGTTCTAAAGCGGCCATTATATCAATACCGGCTTTTAATAAAGCCCCAAGTTGTTTTAAAAATAGTATTAATTGTTTTTTTGGTAGGACATTATTGAGAACAATTTGGTTTAATTTAGTTAGAATATTTGAAACATCGTCTATATTTTTAACCCTTAAATTTTTGGACTCCAAATATTTAATACATGTGTATTGGTTAATAGTCTCAAATGTACCTTTAATGATTTTGCCATCAGAGTTAATAGCTTCATATTTATATTTGTGAAGTTTCATAACTGCCTCCTAATCGCTAGCTACTTTTAACACTTCTTCTAAAGTGGTTTCTCCATTTTTTACAGCCTCTAAGCCAGAAATCAATAGTTCAGTTAATCCATCGGCTAAAGCTTGTTTAGTGATTTGCGAGATTGATTTATTTTGAGAAATCAAAATCTCTAATTCTTTTGTGATAGGTAATATTTCAAAAATACCTATACGACCCGAATACCCTTTGAAGTTACATGACGGGCAACCTTTTGCACGTTTTATTTTAGGTATTTCCATACCATTTCTTTTGAAGATGTTCATTTCGTGTTCTTTTGGTTCTTCCCAATAACTACATTCAGGACAGAGTTTTCTTACAAGTCTTTGGGAGATTATACCTGAAAGCGAAGAAGCTATCAAGAATGGTTCAATTCCCATATCTAACAGGCGACTCACTGTCTTGATTGCACTATTTGTATGAATAGTAGAAAATACTAAATGGCCCGTTAGTGATGCTCTTATCGATATATCTGCAGTTTCTTTATCGCGAATTTCACCAATCATAACTATATTAGGATCTTGTCTTAATATAGATCTAAGTGCATTCGCAAAAGTAAGATTAACTTCAGCGAAAACTTGAACTTGGTTGACGCCTTCCATTTTAATTTCTACTGGGTCTTCAACTGTAACGATATTCACATTTGGTTTATTCAATTCGTTTATGAATGAATACAATGTGGTTGTTTTACCAGAACCAGTAGGACCACTTACTAAAATAATCCCATTTGGTTTTGATATCATATCTCTAACAATTTTTTCTTCTTTTTTGTTTAGTCCTAGATAATCAATTTTATTATTTGAACCATCAATATTTAGGATACGCATAACTACTTTTTCGCCTCTTACGGTAGGTAAAGTTGATATTCTAAGGTCAATGTTTTTTCCTTGGACTGTTGTCTGAATTCTGCCGTCTTGAGGGGTTCTGGTTTCAGTTATGTCCATTTGACCCATTACTTTAATCCGGTTTACCATTTGTTTGTGAATTTTTACTGGTAATTCTCTTACTGTATCAAGGACTCCATCAATACGATACCTGATATGTGTTGTACTATCCAAAGGATCAATATGAATATCACTTGCTCTTTGGAAAATAGCCGAAGTAAGAATTTGGTTAACCAATTTAATCATAGGTGTTTCTTCAGAAATCTCAGTTAAGAATTCTTCCTTTTCTTCGGTAACACCTAAATCTTTAAGAGTTTTAGTAAACCCATAATGTTTTTCAATTTGTGTTAAAATATCATTCTTTGGTGCAGAAAGTCCAATAGGTTTAAAACCAGTAAGGATACGAATTTCTTCGCCAACAGCAAAGTCTAATGGATCATTGGTAGCGTAAAATAGTTTATAACCTTCAATTTTGTATGGCATTACAATGAAACGCCTGCAAAATTCTTCTGTTAAATATGTTAACATTTTTTTATCAATTTTTTGATTTTGTAAGGATACTCTTTTAGTACCAGTTGATCCTTCTAGAGCTTTTAAGATTTGAAGTTCATTGACAATATTTAGTCTTATTAAAGTTTCCCCAATTTTTTCACCTGGTTCTTTTTTGGCTAATGCCTTTTCAAGTTGTTTTTGAGTGATAATGTTTTCTTTGATTAAAATATCTCCAATACGCTTAAGAGCCATATTACTCACCTACTTTCGGAACGATGTTTTCTTGATAAATTTCGGATGTTGGATAATAGGTTTCTATATAAAGTATTTCTGTTGTAATTGTTAAATCTGGGTTTGTAGAAGTTCTTACCCAAGAAATAATTTTTCCGTCTACACCCGGTTCTTCTAAAAGTCGATAAATCATATCTTCCTCTTCATCGATGATAATAACATTAACTGTTGTTTCGTCTATGGTTTCATCCTCATGATATACAGTATCATATTGAAGCACGATATTTTCGATGCTAGTAACAGAATATTTAGTTGAGAATGGATACCCTACAAGTTCTATAGAAATTGATGTATCTGATACTTTAGCTATATTTATTAGGTAATCAAACTCTAGTGGGTTAAAGAAACTAAAGTCAAAGTTATTTGTTTTCAAAACACTTACATTTATACCTTCTTCACCCCAGGTTGGTAAATTAGTGTTTTGTGTATATATATAGCCGAAAAACGGGGTGCTAGTTGTTACATTTTGAATTCCTGAAGCGATTATGCTCAATTGAGTATTAGTAAGTGTATAATCAGTTAAAGCTTCTAACAAAGAAAATCTAGCGTTCTGGTCGATATTAACAGTGCTAACTAGTGCTGTAATATTATCGACATCAACTGAATTTATATTATCGATTGTTACACTATCTATTACCGAAGCACCCAAACTATCTTCTAAATAATTTTCTAAATTATATATCTTGAAGATATTCATCTTCTCCATATGTGAAGTTAAGGTATCTACAAAAGTATCATAAAGCAGAGAGTCAATGATATCAGAAGAAAAAGCATTTGCAAATTCAGCTAACAGCAATGCTTTAGAACTATCTGTTATACTGAATTGTACTTCGCTGCTTTGGCCTTTTTTAATTGAACTGATTGTGTCTGTGATATCTAACACAAAATAATCAAGATCTATTTCTAGTTCAAAACCTTGATAGGTTACTTTATAGGTAGATTTATTCTTCCAATCTCTTATTTCGCTAGTAATAAAACTAGTGTATTGAGATTCCTCAATATTTTCTAAATAGATCGTACCTACTATTGTTTGTTTGTTTAGGTTAAAATAATCCATTGATTTAAATATTGTATAAGCAAAAAATACTGAAAGACATAGCAGCAAAATAGCTGATATCAGTATTAGTCTTTTTTTAATAAATAGTAACAAGTTTTGCAATGAAATCACCTCTATACATATATTATATCAAAATAAACCATCATAACAACAAATAACTTAGAAATGGTATTTTTGATAAAAACGTAATCAATATGGAAAAATATCTAAGTTATGTATTATAATTGTAGTATATTCAAAGAAAGGGGTACATTATGGTAAGGATTAATAAAAAAGGTGTTAGTTTGTTAGAAACCATCGCAGCGGTTGTGATTCTTTCTTTTGTTGTTGTTTCTGTTTTTACCATAATAGTCAATATACGTACCCAAACCTATGCAGCAAATAAAAAGATAAATGCCATAGAAATTGGAACTTTAGTTAGAGACCAAATTCAAAATGAATTTCTATTTAATGACTTAGATGACGTTTTAACAGGAGATATCGTTATTACTTCCAATGATCATGATGCTATAAATAATTTTCCTACTGAAATATTTGATCAAACTCTTGCCGGAAAAGATTATAGTGAACTAATAACAATTACCTTCCATGAAGTTACGGCTGACCATTCTAGATTTGGAATCATTGATTTCACAATCACCATAAATTATTTTTCGGGTCGAGAAATAGATATGGAAGGTATTATTTATGAATAAAAAAGGATTATCTTTATTTGAATTGATTGCAGCACTAGTTATTATGAGCTTAGTTTTTACTTTATCAGCTTTTGTTATTAGTTCATTTATTCAAGCTAATGAAAGAGTCACAATAAGCGCTATGGCAAATGAAGAAGGAAACTATGCATCAAGAAAAATAGAAGTAGCATTACAGAATTTAAATCCAAATACTTATGATAATTGTCCAGGAGCTACTTGTTATATTTTTTATCAAGAGTTTGCATATGAAATTAATGAAGTTTCGGAAGAAATAGAGTTAATAATATATGACGTACCTTTGTCTTACAAACTTCAAATAATTGGTCAAGTATTATATATAAATGATGTAGCCTATGATTTTGAAGGTTTTACACTCGATTCTAGTAGTTCAATTGAACTAACAGATGTTAATGGAGTAATTTCCTTAAGTTTTACAATAGTATTAGAATCTGAAAAAGGAGACTTGTTTGAGTTTTTAACAAGTTATTCCTTCGAGGAGTTGAATGTTCCAGATGCGTAAAAAAATTATGAATAAAAAAGGAATGAGCCTTCCTGCTATATTAGGTATAACCACATTCTTAATAGGAACTGTTTTTGTTTTAACAACTATTGTTTTGTATCAGGCAAGAGCATTAGAAGCTGATTTTAAATATCAACAGGAATATACTAACGCCCAACAAAGGATTGACGCAACCGTAGATTCTATTATTGAGAACGAAGATTTTTCAACTGAGTTTCTCGATGATATATCTGCTTTTATGGACGTAGATATATCGCAATATGGATCAGGTACACTAAGGATTACAAGTGATTTATCTAATGGTAGTATTGTTTCATCTTATTTGTCAGACCTTTCGGAATCCATTTCTTTAATTGAAGAGTATTTTGATTATGATGGGTTAGAAAATGCATTTGAATTAAGTCCATTTTTCACTCCAAGTAGTTTATTAGGTAATTATATGAATACTTTTTTTGCGGAAAACTTTCCAAGCATTCCTTTTGTAAATGATTTTGATAACATAGATGATATAGTTTCTTATATTAAGGACTTTACTGATTCACCTGGTAGTTTTACAGAAGTTGATGCTTCTGTTCTTACAGACCAAAACAATCCTACTGTGAGCGGACATTGGTATATAGATGGGAATGTAACTTTAAGTAATTATGATGACTTGACTATACCAGAAGGTTATATACTCTTTATTGATGGAGATTTGACATTAAAAAAGGGCGCAGTTTTAACAGGAAATGTTGTTGTTAATGGTGATTTAGAATTTGATGCAAGAAGTACATACGGAACTGTTGAAGCAACTGTTTATACTGCTGGAGATTTTTTCACAGATGATTATATGTATTTAGGGACTAGCAGTAGACCAACATTCATCCTTTCCGAAGGGCAAATTAAGTTTAAGAAGGTAGTAATAGGTTATGCATTTTTATTCTCAGAAGAGAAAATTGTATTTGATAGAAGAGGTACTTATATTAATATTGTAGGCGCAGCTTACAGCGATAGTATTAAGAATCTTGGCACCAGTGAAATAAGACCAAATACATATTTGGATTTAGATGATCTTTATGGATTCGCCATAATACCGGAGATAACCACTGGAACAGGTAATACAACAAATTACCTTTATACTAACCCTAAATAAACACAAAAATGTATCTTTCAAATATCCAAACCAAGAAGAATATGCGTTAAAGAACATTAATCTTGAACTTAAAGATAGAGTAAAACTTGCGATTTTATATTCAATACCAGTTCCAACAAATGGAGCAGGCAAAACAACTTTAATTAAATTATTGTGCAGGTTGTACGAACCAACGGAAGGAGAAATTCTTCTTAAAAATAAATCACTTAAGTTATATACAAAAGACGTATTTGATAAGCTATATTTAGTTGTGTTTCAAGATTTCAAACTATTCTCATATAGCATTAAAGACAATATTACCTCAGGTTTAGATGGAGATACAAGGAAGGCAGAAGATACACTTAAGAAAACAGACTTGTTTGAGAGAGTAGAAAAAATGCCAAAAAGGATTGAGACTGTAATATATCAAAGAACAAAAGAAAGTGGAGCTGAAATTTCCTGTGGGAAAGCTCAAAAACTCGCTATTTTAAGAGCGTTATACAAAGATTCTCCTATTGTTATACTTGATGAACCTACAGCTGCATTAGATCCGAAATCAGAGTCAGAGATTTATGAAAACTTTAATAATCTTGTTAAAAATAAAACCACAATATTTATTTCATATAGAATGAATAGCTGTAAATTTTGTGATGACACAATTGTTATGGATAATGGAGAAATTATAGAGAGGGGTCACCACGATTCTTTAGTTAAAGGAGTTGTATATAACCAAATGTGGAACGCTCAAGCAAAATATTATTTATAGATTTATAACAAATGTATAACAAGGAATTAGATTGAACATCATACAGTGGACACATAGATTATTGAGTATTAAATTGTTGTAAATTAATAAACATCTAATGAATTACTAATATATTTGAAATTAGTGCTATCTTTAAATAGCGCTTTTTTTATGTAAAGCAATAAACTAAAATGAATACTTTCCTTCTAAATATGTTATATAACCTTTAAATATATTTTGTTGGTGTTATAATATAAATTAGTAAGTATAGGCAATATTTTTATTATAACTGGAAGAACAAATGAACTTAGTTGTTTTACTATTAGAATAGGTAATATTAGGAGTTATTATACTTGTTATGGTTTCATTAAATAAGGCACCGCAATAGTACCATTTGTACCATACCTACGATTAAAATGCGAAAGAGCTCAGTTATGTGATAATGAATTACAAATAGATGCAGAAGCAAAAATATTTGTGGATGATAACTATATTTATCTATTAAGTAATTTCGCAAATGGGATGAACGTATATTCAAAAACAGGTGAATACTTAGGTTCGTTCTATGTTCCATACGCTCGTAATAGAGGAATCCAAGGAACAATAATTCAAGAAAGAGTATTTATTAAACCAAAGACTGATACATATGTCTTTGGATTTGAAGGCATAGAATACTACGGAAAAATTAAGGCTGAACATGAGTAGGAAGAAGATTCATATATGGTATATGACTCTAATGAACAAATAGTAGTTGAGAGGTTCACAATAAACAGCCAGTACAGTTTACTAGGTTTTGACTATGATTACGTGTATTTCTATAATTATTCGACAGACTCAGGATTTAGAGCAAATGGATCTATTATTGAAGTCTGGAGTGGATCATTAAATAGTTTTGATTACGAGTTTGAAAATAATGATGATTTGTATTTTGTATCTGGTCCATCAATAACAAAAAATAATGAAGAGATTGTTAGTACTGATTTAATATATTATTTAACTACAAACAAAGGCAATATGTGGGTTATTGGTTTGATTTGTATGATAGCTATAGCGGCCAGCCCTCTACCAGAAAAAGATTTCACTATAAAAGAAAAATAAAGTTATAAAAACAAATAATAAAGGAGAGAATTAAATGAGTGGAACTATTCAATTAGGTAAAAAGAATAAAGAATCATTTAAAGTAAACACTAAATTTGTTGACATGCTAAAAATAGAAAGAAAAAACATTTCTAAATCCAATAAAATTTTCCCTCTATATTTAGTCTATAATGACAGAACACTAGAAGATATAATCGAAAAGAAACCTGTAACAAAAGAGAGCTTATTATCAATTAAGGGAATGAATAAAGAAAAATATAACAAGTTTGGAATTTATCTTCTAAATAAAATAAGAGAATTCCTAGGACATGAAATAATTAATGCTCCTAAGAAAGAAGATACAGTATTTCAAACATTTCTAAAGGAAATAAGAAGGATAATAGGAGAATACAACAAAATATCTCCAATATATAATGTATTCAACAACAAAACGTTGGATGACATCATTTCAAAAGAGCCAGAAACAAAAGAAGAATTACTAGCTGTATATGGAATTGGTGAAAGAAACTATAATATTTGGGGAGATTACTTACTAAAAGAACTAATAAAATATTATAAAAAATAGATGTTTGATAAAACCAATTAAATAAGATATTATAAACAAAAATAATATTAATAAGATATTCTCATCAGTTGAAAAAAAAAAGCAATACTTAATTTTTTTTTAAACATTCAAAATTTAGACTTGTTTTTAGTTAGAAAATGATACAATTATATTGTCGTGAATTCTTAAAACATGAAAATGTAAGAATTTGAAAAGGAATATATTTAGTTCAAACACAAATATTTCTTAATATCACATATGCATTCTAAAGGACGTTATAACTGACGTTCGTTTTACATTTATTAGATGTTCATAGGTTGATAGTTATACTTAGTAGTTAAATATTGATTAGAAAGGAATTTTCCAAATGAAAAAAATATGGTTAATTATTGTATTTGTGAGCTTCTTATTTACATTAGCCGCTTGCAACCCAGAAGAAGACACAGAAATACCTGACTTCAGCACCTATATTGAAGTTCAAGTTGAGACTACGATTATGAATCAGGTATATATGATTGAAGAAATTATATTGTCTTCAGAAAATTCAATTTATTTAGTTATTGATCAAGACATATATAAAGGTACTTTTATGGCAATTGAAGAAGGAAATTCTTTATTTACAATTAAAACTGAAATTGACCCTTATTATTGGATAGAAGTTCTCCAAGATGATTTAATCAAATGTTATTATAAGTAAGTTTAAATTATTTTATTGCGAGTTGCCTAATAACACCCGGATAAGAGCATAAACTTATCCAAGTTTCTATTATTAATCTCTTTGTATAAAAATTAGACATATTTCTTTTTATTAATATGCTTAATTACGGTAATACAATATCAAGAATTTAAGAATTGAAATCTAAGAGAAACGAGATAATTTATGTTTAAATATATTTTAGTTAGAATAATACTCATATTTGTTGCTTTATTTTTAATCATTGGTCTATTATTTTTTAGCACCTGGATAGCAACGTTTGAAAAGTATTTTAAAACTGTCAGGTTTGTGGAATATATCCCTTTTATCTGGGATAAATTCGTCATATATTTAAGTAATATATTTCAACACTGGGATTGGGGAATTTCCGAAATGGGAGACCCTGTGTGGCCTCTAGTATTTGAAAGGATTCACTATACTATGGCAATAACTTTGGCTTGCCTAGTATTCTTTGTTGTTTTTGGAGTTCTTCTAGGGATTCTTTGTGCTATTAAAAAGAATACATGGATTGATAGAACGATTACATTTTTAACAACAGTTTTTAGTTCTCTTCCTAGTTTTGTAGCTGTATGGATACTCATGCTTGTATTAGGTTGGGGTTTAAAATGGGTGCCTTCTTATTATCCAGTATCTCCTGAGACTGTCTGGGAGGCTTTATCAGGTTTAGTTATTCCGGTTTTAGCATTATCATTATGGCCACTTTCGAAGATTATCTATCTAGTTAGAGGGGAAGTATCAGAGATACTAACCGAAGAGTATATGTTGTTGGCTAAAACTAAAGGGTTAACTAAAACGCAATGTATAGTACGTCATGCATTAGCCAATACATTTGTTGTTATAATGCCTGAAATCGTCAATTCATTTTTGTTTATCCTTGGAAGCTCTTTCTTAGTAGAAATAATATATAATATTCAGGGTGTGGCAAATCTATTCTTTGATGCTCTTTTAAAGCCATTTATGGATGCGTTTTATATTAGAATGGATATTCCTGTAGCGGTCTTGGTTGCAACTTTCTATATGAGTTTTGGATTAGTATTTTGTTTAATTATTGATGTATTAACATCAGTAATTGATCCAAGAATTAAAATTGGATCAAAAAAGCAAAAACAAATATATTAAAGAATAGTTTATAAAAACGTGTAATATTTTAAATAGTGTGATAAATCACAACTATCTCATTTGCGAAGTAGAAAGGATATCTTTATGAACTATAAATCGAGCGCTCCAGCAAGTTCAAAGGGTAAACTATTGAGAGAATTTCATGACAAATATATAGTTATTGATTTAGAAACAACAGGTCTAAGTTCTACTATGAATGAGATAATAGAGTTTTGTGGAATTAAAATAGAGAATGGCCAAATAATAGATGAACTGACAATACTTATAAAACCAAGCTATCCAGTTGATGCATTTATTACCTCTTTAACAGGTATTTCAAATGAGATGCTCATTGATGAATCTGATATAGAAAGTGTTATAGATGAAATCACAGATTTTCTAGGAGATAGTATACTTCTAGGACATAACACAAACTTTGATGTTAGATTCCTCTATGATAATCTACTAAATTTAAGAAACACATTCTTTGAAAATAACTATATGGATTTACTTAGCATAGTAAGAAAACTATATCCTTCTTGGAGAAACCATAAACTTGATACAACAGCTTTTAAATTGAATACAATAAATAAACCAGCTCATAGAGCAAAAAGTGATTGTATGATAACCTACGAAGCTTATGAGTTATGTAAGAATTATATTCGAGAGAATAATATTGATTATAAGTCCTTATTTAGGTATAGAAGGTATTAATATAAGATCTCATAAAATTATTAAATTAAATATGTTTTATATATAAAAAGCACAATCATTATGATTTGTGCTTTTTTTAAGTAAATATATTAATGTTTTATACTATAGTTCTTACAAATCATACATTAATTCTAAGCCAGCATTGGTGTAAGTACATTTGAAATACCACCCTTCAAAATAATTATTTTGTTTTTTATTCTCAAACTTAAATTTTTTCATTTTATTCACCTATTATAATTATACAATGGGTTATATTAACTTATGGGGGATATTTAAGAATTTAATAATATTTTTTAACCTCACAAAATTAGTTGTTTTTAAACAAAGGGCCTGTAAAGAATTAAGAATCTGAGAAGATTTTTAAGAACTACAGGTTCTTTCTTTGAAATCAAACAAAAAAGGCACACGTTGTGCCTTTTTGTGTATATTGAAATACACTTCTGAAAAGAA
>Ga0307992_1002039_pt1 | contig 11649 bp, 23 predicted proteins | sample EllFjometagen133_FD_203162 | JGI IMG/M metagenome (GOLD analysis project Ga0307992, IMG submission 203162) | Marine microbial communities from Ellis Fjord, Antarctic Ocean - #133 | ecosystem: Environmental > Aquatic > Marine > Unclassified | place: Southern Ocean | collected 2014-10-08
ATCCTCTAAACTTATCAATAGGCTTTCCGAACTCGTCCCAAAGCTTAAACTTTAGTTTTGTACTAACTTTAGTATTCTTCATTTATTTCCCTCTCTTCTTCTTCTTGACTATAAGCCCTAGTATCGAACCAGAAAAGTATAGAACCAAACAAACCACAAATCATTAAGAAAAATCCCCAAAGGTGCGAGTTTGCTACTCTTTTAAGTATTCCTGTTCCTTCTGTAACAAAATTTTCATAATCTTTAGTGTTAGTTGTTGTTGAAGAATTAATAACCACATCAGTAAAATTAGATCCATCTACTGAATAATCATGCTCTGTATAAGTATAAACTGTTACTTCTGTTTCTCCTGTCTGATATTCAACAGCATTACTAAGAAGAATAACTCCAAGAGCAAATATAAACAGCCATCCAACTATTATTAGTATATCACTTACTTGTGTATTATAAAATATGTATCCTATGGTTAAAAGGAGAAATGCCAATGCGAGGAAAGTTATCCATAGTGTTAATATCATTATTTACCTGTAATCGTTTTTTATATTAAAAAAAAAAGTAAAAAAAATGGTTGTGGGAGAAATAAATCTCCCTGATTGTTTAGTTAGATATAATGATTGTTAGTCATTACATCATACCGAAAGCTGAACCGATACCGTAAACTAAACCTATTACTGCGATCAGAGCTGCTAAAACTATCATACTTGATTCTGCTGTGGTATACCCATCAGTATTTACTTCCTTGATTGTTGGAATTAAAACAGTTGTAGTAACGATTACAGAAACAGTTAGTCCTAATATTGCTTTTATGAAACTCATTATAAATCACCCATTATTATTAATAATATAATTAATTATTTATATATCTTCTTAGGGTTTTTTTTGATAATAATGTCCCGAAAATTGATAATAATGTCACGAAATGTAAAGGTTGTTGATAAAAATGTCACGAAATGTAAAGTTTTTTGATAATAATGTCCCGAAAATTGATAAAAATGTCACGAAATGTAAAGGTTTTTGAGGGTTAAAAATCGGTTTTATGAAAATTCTACAAAAACCCAACCCAAAAAATTTTTCAAAAAACGTCAAAATTTACCATAATGCGAACTTTTTTCTTTAAAACACCTTTATATATAGACTATATATAAAGATGAAATTGCCGATAGTTAATTATTTACTATTATTATTATTATATTATTATTAGTAGTAGTAGTAGTAGTAGTAGTAGTAGTAGTAGTAGTAGATGAACAAAAACGAAATATTTATATATTAGCTAATATAGAATATAAATAAGGAGGTTAAAACATAAAATGCCAAATGCAAACATCGGGATATATCTAACAGATGATAATTATTTTATCTATAAAGATCATAAAAAAGAAATCAATAACAAAATAAGAGAAACACTAAAATCAGAAGTGAAGAGGTTATCAAAATGCAAATAGGAATAACCATAAGCAATGAAAACTATAATAATGCTGTAAACCTAAGAATGAAAAGAGAACTTTCTGGATTAATAAATAATTTTCTTACTAGCTATTTCGAGAATAACGAAGAACAAACAGATTTAGCTATAGAAAAACAACAATTAGAAGAAGAACAAGCAGAAGATAGGAAAAAAGTAGCATATAGATCAATGAGATTATCTATAATAGAGTCTAAGATGGAAGAACAGAGAAAAGTTGATGATATTAAAGAGAAAGAAAGATTAGAGAAGCAGAGAATGAAACAGAGAGCAATAAGGAACTCTGGTATCTTTGATGATATAGGTATGTAAAAATGGTAAATACACGACCATTGTTATATTATTGTGCTAAAGATAATCATTATTATATTAAAGAGGAAACTTTATGTGATGATTGTAAAAATGCTTTAGTTGAGGGTGATGCTTTTTTTATAGTTAGTGAATACATAAAAAATCTTCAGCGTCATAAGGTTTTATGTATTGCTTGCACTAGAAAACATAAGAAAGTTGGAAGTATTGCTGAGTTTAAACAGGGTTTTATTTGTAGGGTTACTGGACTGGTTACTCCTGTTATTTTTAGCAAACCAGAATTGCAGAGTTTTAAGGGTGATACTGTTTTTGATATGGCTAAGAGTACTAAAGATAAAAATGTTAAAGTTATTGATAAGACCAGGTATGCTTTAATGGATGATGATAGTTTTATTGATAAACTTATAGAGAGTACTCCTAAAAAGAAAAAGTTAGGATACAAAAAAAATAAAATAACGAGGTAAAACAAGATGGAAGAAAACAATAATAAACCAGCACCACAAACACCGATTAACTCTGTTATGATAGCAGGTGTTAAAATAAGCATATGGGAACACGTTAAAGCTGATGGATCAAAGTTCCAAACTTGTTCAGTACAAAAGTGTTTTAAGGATAAAGTTTCTGGTGAATGGAAAAATGGTAGTAGTTTTTCTAAGAATGATTTAAGTTCTTTAGCTTTTGCTTGCAGTAAGGCTTATGATAAGATGGTGAAATAAGTTGGAAATATTAAAGAAGATAAAGTTCAAACAGTTAAGCCCCTGGCTTAAACTTAGTATTATAATGGGTTGGGTTTTTTTTGCTGAACTTTCAATAGCTTTTCTTTATGGTATATTAATTGGTTTGGGTGTTTAAAAAATGGAAAAAAGAGAGGGGTTAATATTCTTGAACAACTTGAAAGAATCATTAAGAACACAGCATTATTTTAGTAAAGAGAATACTGTTTGTAGAAATATAGATAAAATAATTATAGGTATAAAGAATGGGTTTGATGAAAAAAATTAAGGAATTAGAGGATAAGGTTAATATTGGTAAATTATCTGGATACAAGTTTAATAAATGGGTATTTAATCTGATGGTAATATTAATGGTTTTTTTAGTTTTTTTAGTTTGGGCTGAGTATGATTATGATTCTATTAGACAGCCGCATATTTATTTATCTTGTGAGTCACCTAACGCTGTATGTAATAATGAGTTTTATGATTTGTGTAATGAGAATAGTATAATGTATAGAGGACATTTTGATATTTGTGATAAGCTTAATAGTTCTTATTATGAGAATAAGCTTTTAAAAACTGGTGAGAGTATAGGGCATAAACCTTCTTTATTAGCTAAAAACCTTTCTCAGATTTTTATGTTTTTGATTATTTTTGCTTTTATAATTAATCATTTTGTTTTTAATAAAGGTAAGAAGATAAATAATTTTAAAGGATTGTTTAAAGGAGGTGATAGAGGATGAGTAATGTTATAGGTTTCGAGATTGAAAGTTTAAATAAGGCTGGTAGAATTGCTATTAAAAAAAATGCTAAAATACCTTTTATCTTGCGTACTTTGTGGAGTGTTGAAACTCTTAGCGAGTATCCTTTAAGAATAAGAATAAAGTTGAGGGATAGGTTCTTTAAAAAGAATCAGAAGGACTCTACTAAAAAGCTTGTTCTTAAAAGTGCTGATAGTATTATTTACGCTATTAATAACGAGATGATTAAAAGTGGGTGTTATAATGATAAAGACTATATTTTAGAGGTGATAGAGGATGACTAAAGAAGAAGATTCTTATGTTCCAGAAAACAATATTGAGTTATCTATGCTTTACACTAATCCGGTTTGGGGGAGTGATCAAGAAATAAATGATTCTTTTAGAGATAGAACAACTAAAACTGTACAGTTTGTTAATAGTGAAACAGGACAAGTTGTTAGGACTACTGAAGATAAGTTGTGGGAACAATTACAGTTTTTTACTAGAGATTTAAGATTAGGTAATTTGACTAGTGCTGAGATGCGTTCTTGTGAGTATTATCTAAATTTTGCTAGTGATACATTAAAAGAGAAGTATGTTGATGCTTTTATTGTTGCTTTGTCAAAAGTGGCTACGATGATAGAGTTATCGCAGAGCAGAGGGGGTTTTTTACGTAAGAGATTAAATACTTTTACTAAGGAGAACAGAGAGAGTTTTGAAGCACCGAAAAAGAATGGTTTGTTTCATCAGTCAAAAAATAAATATTAAGAGGTTAATATAAATGGATGCAATTTTTTATAATATAATAATAGTGTGTGTGGTTTTGTTTGTACCTTTCTTTTTTGCTAATTGGCTTACTAAAGGAATGTTACTAAAGCTTATGAAAGTTTTTAGTAGCAGAGGGCAAAGCCTTTTAGTAGAGGTTATTCACCCTATACAAAACTATTACGTAATAGGTGAAGTTAAAGAGGGGATGCTTGTTGTTAAAGATAAGAGTACTAAGATGGGTGGAAATGTTAAGATTAAAAGGATAAATGTTTCTCCTGGTGATGTTTTTCGTTCTTTTGGTGTTAATTGTTTACGATATGACGAGGATGGTAACCGGATTGTTAGACCGGATTTTAGTGTTGCTACCGGTTTTGATCCTATTAAACAGGAAAGTTTGTTGATTAGGGCTTTGTATGATCCTAAAACTGGTAAGCAAGAAAAATATACTTTATATATTCTTATTGGTGTAGTTCTGATTTTGTTGATTGTTGGTATTAGTGCCTATAATAATGGTGTTATGGCTGATCAGATAATGTTAATGGCTAGACAGTTGAATACGACTATTTCAGCTATTCCTACGGTGTAAAGATGAAGAAAACTTTTTTTAAAGATTTGATGACCCCTAAGCATCCTAAACCTTTATTTATTGGTTTTGATATTGAGAAGTCTGATTCAGCTAAAGATTATATTATGAGTAGAATAAAATCTTTTAAAGAATCTAAAATGTTCTCCGGTTTTAAGTACACTTTTGATTCTAGTGAGGAAGGATTTATTTCTTATTTTTATAAGGTTAAGGTTGTTTATCCTTATTATGCTAGTTTGGGTGGTGTTGCTTTGATTTTGGTTAATTTGTTGAGTATTTGGTTGTTGGCTATAAGGTTTGGTGGTGGTTTGGGTATTGCTGTTCCTTCTGCGGTTTTGATAATATTGGGGTTGTTGCTTGTTTTTGTTGATATAATGTTTAGGTCTGCCTGGTTCTTTAGAGTAATGCATAATGGTAATTTTAAGGATATTTTGAAATACAAGGGTTATAAAAAGTTTTACAAAAAAGAGTTTATTCAGGAAAAGCTTAGGGAGGTTTACGATGAAGTTAAGTGTAGTGCATAAATGGTTTTTGAATCAGAGTGCTAAGGGGATTGAGAGGGCTTATACTATTAGGGAGGTGTATAAGTCTATGAACCTTACTAGTGATAAGCGGTGTATTGAGACTATCTGGTTTCAGATTGTTAAACTGAAGGAGTCTGGTGTTTTGGGTTGTACGCTTTCTATACCTGTAAAGTACTATTTGATTAAAGAATAACCCTAAAAGTTGTTCAAAACGCAATATTATCGGCTGATTTTGTACTTTTGAGTAACTTTGGGCTATACAATCGTTCAAAACCGGTTTTGCAAACGAGAGTGTGTATAATAATAGAAGAGGACATAAAAAAAACTAAAATGGATCTAAATAAATCAAAAGAAAACACAACACAAAGTCCAGGCTTGATACTTAAGCTTAACATATTACAGAAAAGGGATGATGCTTTAGTATCAATAGAGCATTACTTTAATAGTAATGGTAAAAAAAGAAGTAGTAAGGCTAAACTTAAATCTAGTATAAAGATATTGTTCTTAGAACTCAGCCCTATGCTTAAAAGGTATGATGATTGGGATAGGATAAAAGAAGTAGAAGGTTTCTTAGAGTTAGAACTGCTGATTGATGATGATGATTGTGATAAAGTAATTGAAGGATTTAAAATAATAGATGTAATACTTGATTATAAAAAGTTAATACTATGGGATAATTACCGGACTGTTGATACTTTTGATATAGAAGCAGAGAACAAAGCAAACCACGTTTAAGGTTAGGGGGAAAGATGGAAGAATGTAACATATATGAGAGAACAGGAACACCTTTTAGTAATGGGGTTATAACTAAGAACCTGGATAACATTAAAAGAAGAGTTACTAAGAAGAATCTTGCTAGTGTTATATTAATAGATGGTGGTTTAGGTAAAGGAAAAACTACTCTGGCTGTTCAAGTTGCTTCTCAAATACAAGGATCACCTATTGACTTTAATAAACAGATAGCTTTGGGAGGAGAACAGTTACAAGAAAAACTATTGATGTGTCAGGAGGAGGGTTTAGGTGTTTTAATATATGATGAAGCTTCAGATTTTAACCGGAGAGGTGCTTTGACTAAGTTTAATGCTCAGCTTAATAGGGTTTTTGATGTGTGTAGGGCTTTTAAGATTATTATTATAATGGTACTTCCATCTATTAAGGTTCTCGATAATGACTTGTTTCATAAGGGGATAGTTAGGTGTTTGTTTCACGTGGCTGATAAAGGTTGGAAGTGTAGTCTTGTTTGGGTTTACTCAGCTTATCGGATAGCTTATCTTATTAATGCTTTGAAAGATACTAAGAAGAATCCTGTTCCTGGTAAATGTTATATTAGTGCTACGCATCATAATTTTGATTTTAGAATATATAATCTTAGTAAGAAGAGAGCAAGGGAGTTAGAGGTTGTTAGTACGAGATCTAAGCTTGTGATTTTGCAGGATAGTGTTGTTAGGTTGAATGGTTTGGTTAATATGAAACAGATAGCTGTTAATATTGGTATGAGTAAGGGTTGGGTTATGCAAACTGTTAGGAAGCATAAGATTAAACATACTAAGATTTATAAGAAGATTAAATATTTTGATTCGGATCAGCAGAGGGTTATTGAGGGTTTTATTAAGAATAGGACTTATTATAAAGATGAAAAATATGTGAAGAATTAAAGGTTTTAAGCTTTGATTATATGTTGTGCTTTTTTGTGCGAAACATTTATATATGATTAATAATATTATTAATATTATCAAAGGAGGTAAACAAGATGAATATAAAAAATAAAGAAATGACATTAAACCAGTTTTGTAGTATTCCAATGAAAGATGGAATAAAAAGAGTGATCAATACATCAGAAGTTTTCAGAGTTGATTTTGAATGAATATAAATAAATGTGTTAAGTGTGGTTATGAATGGGAAGGGAAACCAGATGCTAAAAGCTGTCCCAGATGCAAGAGTTACAGGTGGCAAACTATTAACTTAATGGCTATAAAGTAAAGGAAAAATGGAAAAATCAGAATATTATGACAAAAAGTCAACGTGTATGTTAGTCCCTACTGTTCCATTGAGTGAGCAAAACTTAACAATCTTTAACAGAAATGTAAAACAAGAGTTGAGGAAGTATTGGGATATGGATTATATTAATAGTCATATTGATAAAGTTAAAAACAACTCTCATAAAATGCTTATGCGTTTCTTGTGGATTACAGGAGTGCGTATTACAGAAGCTATCGGTTTAAGAAAGAGAGATATAAACTTTAAAGATTATCTAATAACTGTTAGATGGCTTAAAAGCCGGAAGTATCAGAAAAGGGTATTACCAATGCACCCAATACTAAAAGATGTTCTTGAACTTTATGTTGCTCTTCTGAAAGCTGATGATCTTGTGTTTCCTATTAGTAGGCAAAGGGCTTTTCAGATAACTATACAGCACTTAGGTGGATCTCCTCACAAATTAAGACATAGCTTTGCGGTGAATTGGCTTAGATGTAAAGGTGATATAGTAATGCTTAGTAGAGTTATGGGTCATTCTAATATTAATACTACAATGGAATACTTAAAAATAGTACCAATAGATCAAGGAAAAGAACTAATAAAAATACAATTCAGGTAAAAAATACTGATAATAATAGTATTATGGGGTGGTGATTCAGGTTCAACTCCTGACGATCCCGCTATTGGGATTGTAGTATAATGATAATATGCCACCAATTTTTTTATAGGTGATTTTTTATGGATAAATACTTCACATAACGAAGATTATACGAATTAAAATGAAAAAAGAAAATAAAGCACCAATGACAATAGATGTTTTAACAGCACAAGAGTTAGAACAGAAAGGTAACCTTAAATTTATGAATTATGGTGGTAGAGTAAATTATATTGCTATATATGAGCATCAGCATTACGCACTTATTAGAGAACCGAATAAGTCTTACTATGAGAGGATCTTAAAATGAATCCTTTAATCTATGATATGAGTGACGGAATTAGGATTGAAGTTCCATTTGAAAATGGATTTGGAATAAATATTTATTTAACAGATGAATCAGCACAAGAAATGATTAACATAATACAAAATAAGTTAAATGCGAGATTTTAAAATGAATAAAATAATATTACCTAATGGTAAAATAATAGAAGAGAAAGATAATGAAAATAATGTAAAGCTAACTTTACATATTGGAGGGTTAAAAGATGGAAAATAGAAATGGAAAAGGACCGAGAAGTAGAAGTCCAAAACCTAGTAAAAGGAAAGGTGGAAGAGGACAAGGAAATTGTTAAGAGGTTAAAAAAGATGGAAATAGTAAAAGAATACATAAAAAGTAGAAAAGATGCGGTAAATAAAAGTAATGAAGCAGAATACATTAAAGTTTTGGACTTGATGACAATAGGAACACCACTTCTAGAAGATTACACAGAGTTTTTAATAAATAAAGTAATAGGAACAATAAACAAAAGATAACAGTTAATAAAACAACCTATTCCACTAAAATAGGCTGTCCATTAACAAGAAATAGGGCACTAAAAAAAGAGAGTTATCTAACAAGCCAATTCTTAGCAACAATAATAGCCAAAATCATAATAAACACTCCGCCAACAGCCAAAAAACCTCCAACCTCCCAAGCCATAAAAATAATTATCATAGGCATAACCAAAACAAGCACCGCTTCTAAAGGAATCCTGAACATTATAAACAAACCAATAACCAAAATAAGAACAGCCAACAAAGTAATAAAAACAGAACCACTAACATAAGTAGTAAAACTCTCAAGAGCAACACCCAACAATCCAGTTTCATTAACAAAAGCCATTCTTTTTCTCACCTATTAAAAATTAAAAGTATCAATAACAACAAAGTTAAACCATACCACAAAGCACCAAAACCAAAAACAAAAATTATAGGTGCACCAAGATTCCCCAAGTAATGAGTAGGACCGCCCAAAAAATTAGTGAAATAATCCCAGCCAGTAACAACACTACCAGTAGTCTTACTAAACCAAGACGTCAAACTCTTAACACTATCAGTAAACAAGTTACCAGTTTCAGTACTAACACTATCAGTAGCTTCTGGAATAACACCACTTGAATTAGTAACAACAACATAATCACCCTGATCAAACTGTTGGATAAAACTCTTATCCAAATCAAACAACGCGCTATCATTATTCTCCAACCCATACTCATTAGCAATACTATTGCTACCAATTTGACCGAACAATAATAAAACATCTACAACTAAAATAATCATTAAAGTCATTACAAGCTTATCATTAGCCAAAAGTCCCACCTCTTATTAACAATACTACACCAGCGAAAAGAGTTATGGCAATACTCCAAAAAGGCAAGAATCCAGTAGCCAAGAAAAAAGCATAACCAAGCAAACCAGTAACAAGACTACCAGTCAAACCGCCAACCAGATAACCAAAACCAGATAACAAAATAATAACAAGAATAACAATCATTATCCTATCAAAAATACCGAGATCAGAATATCCATCCCTCATACCATCCCAGCTATTACTAGACGCATTAACAAAACTAATCGGGTGATAAAAAATTCCTGAACCACCATCACCAACAGTAGTACTATAATTATACTCAACTCTAACAAAATCGTAAATGCCAGGATTAATAACAGTAAAATCTACATAAAAAGTTTCTCCAATACTCTCACTACCACTAACAAAATCGTAACCACCAGGATAAGAAACATTAATCCAATAACTATTAAGCAAGCCAAGAGGACTAAGAAGTACAGCAGTAATACTATTATTATCAACACTAAAAGTTTTAGGAGAATAATAAAAACTAACACCATCATCAATCAAAACTTTACTAGCACTACTCTCCATTTTAACAATGTAAGTAGCTGAATCAATAGGGTTAAGCTCAAAAGTTTTATCAGCATAACCACTTTTAACAGCTGTCATCTGATAAAAAGTTTCAAGAACATACTTAGCAGAAACACTACCAGTAATATCACTAAGCTTACTACTAACAACAGTCATAGTACCATTAATATACCTAGACATACTAAAATAAACATCTTCAAGAGCAGATCCAGTTATTTTATCTTGAATCAAAAAAGTAACATTTTCATAACCAGTACTAAAATAAACAGTAAGATCCTGATGACTACTATCACCAACAACAACACTATAATACTTTATAGTATTATTAAGAACCGTTTTGATACTATACACGTCATCAATAAGGTTATCAACATATAAACTACCATTACTAGTATTAAAATTATAAGTAGCAACAGCACCAGCCAAAATAGTATCTGTAAACTGATCTATTAACGTATTATTATCTTCCCATCTAACCTCAAAAGAAATACTATTATTAGTATAAAGATAAAACTTTTTAGCAGTATTACCACTAATAACGACCTCAGCACTATTATTAAACAACGCATAACCAGGAGCATTAACAGTAATATTATAAGTATCACCATTAATAACACCAAAAACTATATCACCATCAGTAGTACTAAAAGTATCAGTATGAGAATTATTGAGACTGGAATAAGTCATACTAAAATTGTTAATACCTAAACCAGAAATTATACTTTCAGTTGTGATATTAAGTTCAGTAGGTAATAACTCATAATAAATAGTATTCTGTTCAAATAATGAAACATTAAAACCATCAAGATTACGATCACTAAAAGCACCAGTATTAGAATAAAGAACAAGATTATTATATTCACCAGCATTAGGATAAGAAACATCAACATTACTAGTAGTATTAATCAAAGTTTCAGACCCATTAGTTAAAGCCCAGTTACTAATAGGATTACCGCTAAACCTCTCAGTAATATTAACCCATATAATACTTTGATAAAGTTCTGCACTTAAATCATTGCTAGTATTCCAATCAGTATAAGTTTTATTAAAATGAAACTGGTTAGAAACAGCAATATCATTAGGGTTAATACTACTTGTAATCATTGCTATACCACTAGAAACATTACTATAAAAAATTATTGAACCACTTCCAAGACTAACACTAAAATTTAGTATAGCACTATCATTCCAAAAATTACTAGCTGTAACTTCAAAATCGTTACTAAAAGGGGTAATATCTCCTACTAGATAAGAAATAATGCTTCCACCTCTTATCTCTGCATTACTTTCAACCTTGTACTGTAATTCTATATTAAAAAGTCCTGTTCCAATATTATGGAAAACATACTCCAAAGTTGATACTCCTGTTCCAGCATCAATAATATTTCTTTCATACTCTGGACTATAAGCACTTCCATTATAATATAAACGATAAGTAACAACTTGATCCCCACTAGTACTTATAGTTGAAGGACTTGCCTTAACAACTATATCACCTGTTGCGTGTTCACTATTATTAATAACAATCTTTTTTGCTGTAGCCCAAGAAGTACTAGAAAGACTTGTACTATTTAACACACTAACATTAAACATTCCTTGATGACCCACCATTTCTTTAATATTAAGATTAACATTCACTGAACCATCAGCACTACTACTACGACCATAAAGAAGTACTGGAACACTTGTTTCATTACTGAGATTGTAAGCTA
>Ga0307992_1002040_pt1 | contig 11646 bp, 5 predicted proteins | sample EllFjometagen133_FD_203162 | JGI IMG/M metagenome (GOLD analysis project Ga0307992, IMG submission 203162) | Marine microbial communities from Ellis Fjord, Antarctic Ocean - #133 | ecosystem: Environmental > Aquatic > Marine > Unclassified | place: Southern Ocean | collected 2014-10-08
TATATGAAAAGATCACATTGGTTGAAAAGGAATTGCTTGAGGTCAGGCAATTCATTGATAGTGCATACAGCAACTATGAAAAAAGAAAAAAATTGTTGGGTGTTGACGATCTTGAATATATTGCTCCATATGAAAATAAACTCTTCCTTAATCGACAATTAGAAAGGTTTATTGAGAACAGTAAAAAGGAAATACAAAAGGCTAAAAGAAGAAGGAGAAATATTGCAGTTGCTGCTGTAATAGCTTTGATTGTTGTTTTATCGGGATTTACGATATGGGCATTAGGTGAAAGGAATATAGCTAAAAATAACTACCAAAAATCACAGGCAAATAATTTCAACTTCAGAGCCAAAGAAGTAGTTGTGAATGATCCAACAATCGCTTTGCGCGTGGCTGAACATGCACTAAGTTTAGATACTACAAATGAACAAATAAAAAACAATCTCAGAAGAATTTATTATGATAACAGTTTTTATAAAATTTTAGCAAGACAGGATAATCCTATTTCTTCTGTAGCCTTTTCACCTGATGGTAAGACAATATTGACTGGTTCACAGGATAAAACAGCCCGCTTATGGGATTTGCAAGGAAATGAGTTACAGGTGTTCAAAGGACATGAATATGGAGTTTCATCAGTAGCCTTTTCCCCTGATGGCAAGACAATACTGACTGGTTCAGGGGATAACACTGCCCGTTTATGGGATTGGGAAGGAAATGAATTACAGGTATTCAAAGGACATGAATATGGAGTTTCATCAGTAGCCTTTTCCCCTGATGGCAAGACAATATTGACTGGGTCAGATGATAACACTGCCCGTTTATGGGATTTGCAAGGAAATGAATTACAGGTATTCAAAGGACATGAATATGGAGTTTCATCAGTAGCCTTTTCCCCTGATGGCAAGACAATACTGACTGGTTCAGGGGATGACACTGCCCGTTTATGGGATTTGCAAGGAAATGAATTACAGGTATTCAAAGGACATGAATATGGAGTTTCATCAGTAGCCTTTTCCCCTGATGGCAAGACAATACTGACTGGTTCAGGGGATAACACTGCCCGTTTATGGGATTTGCAAGGAAATGAGCTGCAAGTATTCATAGGACATAAAGGATTTATTTTGTCTGTAGCCTTTTCCCCTGATGGTAAAACAATTATCACAGGATCAGATGATAAAACAGCCCGCTTATGGGATTTGCAAGGAAATGAGTTACAGGTGTTCAAAGGACATGAATATGGAGTTTCATCAGTAGCCTTTTCCCCTGATGGCAAGACAATACTGACTGGTTCAGGGGATGACACTGCCCGTTTATGGGATTGGGAAGGAAATGAATTACAGGTATTCAAAGGACATGAATATGGAGTTTCATCAGTAGCCTTTTCCCCTGATGGCAAGACAATACTCACAGGATCAGATGATAAAACAGCCCGCTTATGGGATTTGGAAGGAAATGAGCTACAAGTATTCAAGGGACATGAAGAGATGATTAGGTCTGTAACCTTTTCCCCGGATGGCAAGACAATATTGACTGGTTCAGGGGATAAAACAGCCCATTTATGGGATTTGGAAGGAAATAATTTACAAATATTCAAAGGACATGAAGGCTTTATTTATTCAGAGGCCTTTTCCCCGGATGGTAAGATAATATTGACTGGTTCAAAAGATAACACAGCTCGTTTATGGGACCTTGAAGGAAATCAATTACAGGTGTTCAAAGGACATGAAAATTGGATTACTTCAGTAGCCTTTTCCCCTGATGGCAAGACAATATTGACTGGTTCATTTGATAACACTGCCCGTTTATGGGGTTTGGTGGGAAATGAGCTGCAAGTATTCATAGGACATAAAGGATTTATTTTGTCTGTAGCCTTTTCCCCTGATGGTAAAACAATTATCACAGGATCAGATGATAAAACAGCCCGCTTATGGGATTTGCAAGGAAATGAGTTACAGGTGTTCAAAGGACATGAAAATTTGATTACTTCAGTAGCCTTTTCCCCTGATGGCAAGACAATATTGACTGGTTCATTTGATAACACTGCCCGTTTATGGGGTTTGGTGGGAAATGAGCTGCAAGTATTCATAGGACATAAAGGATTTATTTCATCAGTAGCCTTTTCCCCTGATGGCAAGACAATACTAACTGGTTCAGGGGATAAAACAGCCCGTTTATGGGATGTCAAACCATCTTTAGAAGAATTTCAAAAAAACGGTTCTTATAATAAACTACAGATACAACAAAGAATAAAATATAGTATATTAAATTATAAGGATGTGTATAAATTAAAAGATGAGGTTGAGCTTTATAAGGCTGCTGATTACTATTATACAGCTTCTGGTATTTTGAAAAAAGACAATAAAATTGAATATCTCAATAATAGCATGAAACTTTATGAAAAAATTCTATTAAAACATAAAAAAGTAAAATATTTCACCGGATTATTGGATGTGTATTTAGCCCTTTATAATATAGAACCCAGTAATGAAAAATTAAAAGTGAGGATAAGTGAAATTTATAATGAATTACTTAATCTTAATGATTATAATGAACTTTTTGAAGGGGCTGAGTGTTTCTATAATCATTTCAGTCAAAACAAAGAGATTTCATTAAAATTAAAACTCCATGACAAAGCTTTGCAATTGTACAGTAAGATTTTAACTATAAATAATGTAGATGAACAAATAAATGCAGAAATAGCACGAAATTGCAGTAATTTTTCATTTGAATTATTAGTGCAAAAAGAGTTTGAAAATGCTCTGCAGGCTGCATTAATTGCAAAAGAAGCTGATCCATCATATCTACTAACTTATACCAATTTGGCGTTGAGTTATTTGTTCACTGATCAATTTGAAGAAGCAAAAGAAGTATATCTTGAATGGAAGGACAAACCTTATGATGAGGAATTTGAGACGTTTAAAGAAGTTTTCTTAGTAGATTTAAAAGATTTAGAAGAGAATGGAGTTACCCATCCTGATGTTGAGAAAATAAGGAAACTACTGGAGCAATAAATGTAAATCTTCAGCCTAATTTGGACAGATTCGATTAAAAATTAATAGACGATTTTATTAAATAATCGTCCGTTTGTTTGCCTATCTAATTCCAGGGGAGGATGCTGGCATAATTCTATCTAATTTTCTATTCTTAATTATTTGGGGAAGGTTTTTACCACAATTTCTTTACAGATCAGTATTACATTTTTTTGGGGGAGGATTTTTTTAATGGTTTTCTGACTAATTGAAGATCTTTTCAATTATCAAATATGGTCACAAAAAAAAAGAATTTGCGTGCAAATTGTGTGGAAATTCTTCCTTCATCCGGTGCCGATGTGTCCAAACGAAGAAACGATCCGGTCAAGTTGTTTTGAAGAAAACGATAGTAATCTTATCACAAATTTTCTAAAAGTTCTTTTTTGATTATTTCAAATGCTTCCATATTATCATATATGATACCAGGTCTTAGAAGGCCAAGTATATCACCAATAAATTCCGGGTCATTTATTTTTTTATCCATGTTTGCCATGAATTGCTTTCTGCCGGGAATTTTACTAACGGAAAAATTCATATATGTATAATAAGCTTGCAAGACTTTTTCTGTATCAACATCTGTATTGGTCAAAGCCCAAAACAAGTCAAAAAGATCACGACCCTTGCTCCTTTGATACAGTGCTCTGAGTTTTGTTCCCAATATTTCCTCCAGTTCATAAGTGACTACATTACCAGATCCGGAAAACCAGGAAGTATCAACCTGATATTTAATCTTTTTGTGGCCAAATTCAGTAAAATGCTCACGGCAATTGATCTCAACTTTCAGTTTCATTGAGGTGACAGGAGGTATCTCAGTATCATAATGGAAAAAAATATTATTATTGTTTTTTTTCTGTTTTGTGGAGGTTTCACCAATAAACATAAGCTTATTCTGAACCCTCTGAATAGTATCTTTTATTGGCCCCGGATTTATTTGCACCAAATCTATATCCTCGGAATATCGTGCCGGAGGTTTAAGGAATATCTTATGTAATGCCGTGCCTCCCCTAAATGCCAGGTTATCACATAAGAAGTTATCATTGAATATAGCCACAATAGCTCTTTCAATAATCAAATCCTGCTCAACCTGCGCATTTAGTTTCCATGGAGAATTATTTCTCCATTCTGCTATATAGGCTCTTGAGATCATAAATCACTTTCGACAATAGTATTTACAATAATTTTCCATTTCTTATCAAGCTTAAATCCGGCTTTTCTTTTTCTCCCGGCTAAAGGCACACGGTAAATATTCCTGGTCCTTAAGGTTACCGCTATTGCTTTGCTTAGTTTATCCTTTAATAGCACTTTTTCAAATATATATCCTAATCTTTGTAAAACTGAACCCGGGAAATCCTGTTTTAAAATATTCTTCAGCTCATTATATTCTATTTGTTCTGCTAATTCAGACAGAATAGTCACTACACGGTTTATTCCACCTATTTTATTTGCAAAATAAAGTAAATCTATTGCTGTTAACCCGGGAGAAGAATAATATGCAAACCCGGTATCTGTTTTAACTTTTACAAGCCCAATTAATGGAAATTTCTTTTTTGTTAGAAAATTTATTTTGATGTTTCGTTTATGAATTGTCCTTAATGCAGGTTGATTAGTAATAACAAAAAACTCCTGAGGTTGCTGGTGCCCCGCTCCATGAAAAGCTGCAGCATTTAACAAACCTATATAATAAGGCTTATTAAGCCAACTCATCAAATCATTAATAAAAAGATCGGGAGGAAGAATATTCATAGCTGCATATTCCGGTGGAATTATTACATAATATCCTTTTCTGACAGATACTATGTCTCCTTTTTTAGACAACCTGTTTAAAGCAAACTTAAAAGCAACATTATTCAGGTTAGGGAAATTATTATTCAAATCCTCAAGAACAAAAGAGTATTTACCTTCTTTCTGAAGTCTTAATGTAAACTCTTTTAAATAATTATATGTTCTGCTATCGTTCATTATTCCGGAGTAATTATTTGCGAAAGGTAGCAAATTGTAATAACTATCGCAAATAATTACTCAATATTATTATATTTTAACCGCAATATCCGGCACTCCTGCTAAAAACACATTCTGATTTCCAATTACGTTTTTGTATTTTGTAATAGATGTTCCTAAACCTTTACCCCGGAATTCCTTTTTTACAACAATATTTCCCATCCAACCAACATCGCCAAAGATCAATAAATTACCAAACCCAATTGGTTCATTATTAGCTGAAAGAACAGGTATGAGCTGGTCCATCTGTTTATGAGATCCAGGGATATTTAAGTAAAACCCGGAGAGCTGACGCAGGCAGCAACCGGGTTTTTTCATTTTCTTATTATTTTATTTTTACTGGGTATGGTGGTCTTTCAGGTTTAACAGGAGGATTTTCTTCAAGTTCTTTAAGAATAACCTCAATTGCTTTCTCCAGTTGGGGATCATGACCATTAATCACTTCAGCAGGCCATTGTTCAACCTCAATATCAGGTGGCACTCCCACATTTTCAACTACCCAGCCATCTTCTGTCCAGATAGCAAGGTTAGGAGCAGTAACGTAACCACCATCCATCAGGACAGGAAATCCAAGAGTTCCAACCAATCCACCCCATGTTCTTTTTCCTATTAATTTACCCAGCTTAAACTTACGAAACATCCATGGAAGCAAATCGCCTCCAGAGCCGGCTGTTTCGTCAATAAGCATAACCCTAGGACCCTGAATCGATGCACTGGGAGTTTTCAGATCGTCACCATATCGCATATTCCAGTACGATACAAAAGGACGCCTTAACAGATCGATATAGTAATCTGCCACACTTCCCCCGCCATTAAACCTTTCATCTACAATAATAGCATCTTTATGGACCTGTGGGAAAAAGTAACGCTTGAAATACGTATGGCCAAGAGTTGTAGTATTTGGAACATATACATATGCTACCCTGCCATTAGTAGCTTTGTTAACTTTTTCAATATTTCCTTCAACCCAATCCCTGTTTCGTAAAGAACTTTCACTACTCACCGGGACAACTTTGACTGTTCTTGAGCCGGAGTTATCCGAATTCGGACCAACAGTTAATTCCACAATCTTACCTGCTGTATTTTCAAACATACTGAATAAATTTGTTGATGAAAGCAGTTCATGCCCGTTCACTGCTAACAGATACTCACCTGCTTTAACATTAACACCAGGTTCAGTCAAAGGAGACCTCAGATCAGGATTCCAGTTCAGTCCGCCAAAGACCTTTTTAAACTTATACCGTCCATTATCAACAGTATAATCAGCACCCAACAAACCACCGCTAATACGTTCGGGATCGAAATAGTAATCCCCGCCACCTACCCGGTGATGTCCGACCGAAAGTTCACTGCACATCCACTGGATCACACGGTTAAGATCGCTCCGGCATGACAGATGAGGCAGAAAAACAGAATATTTTTCCTTCATAGCATTCCAGTCAACACCATGCATATTGGTTGCATAGAAATAATCTCTGTTTATACGCCAGGCTTCATCAAATATCTGATTCCATTCATTTATGGGGTCTATCCTTACTTCAACAGAGTTTATATTTAGCTTCCCCTTTCCTTCTTCTTTCTTACCTGACACAGGAACAATATCCCATGTCGCGCCAGAGGCATAAAGCATCATCTTTTTATCGTATGAAATCTGGTACCTGTTTACTTTAGGGAGGATCACTTCATCCTTCCGATTTTTAAGGTCATATTTATGTAATTTTGTATCATCTGTGTAGGGTCCCCCGGCTGTAGCAGGAGCTTCCAGATAATACACCTGGCCTTCCTCTCCTACCTGGAGATCAAAATAGTTGCCTGAACTTACCGGTAAGGAAATTATCCTCTGGTTTATGCCATCAAAATCTATGGAAAGAGGTTTCTTATTCTCCTGTTTTTCTTTTCCCCCTTTGTTGCCATTGCCATTTTTTTCCAGTTCAGCTTCTTTAACTTCTTCTTCATCACTCTCTTTAGCAAGAGGTGAAGGAATATCCTCCTGCAGAGTAACCAGATAAATAGCATTGTTCATTATCATATCCGCATTTGACATCGCAAACCAATGCTTCACAGGACCAGCATCTGTTGAGGCAAAAAAGTATAAATACTTACCACTTTTATCAAAAACAGGATCGCTTACTTCGCTCATACCATCTGTGATAGGATATGATTTTTTATCACTAATCGAATAGACATAAACTTTTTGAATATATGCTTCAGTATTCATGGTATAAACAATCCATTTCGAATCGTGCGACCAGACACCGTGTATTGTACCAAAAGCACCGGGGGCATACAAAGATTCTGAAGCAATATTATTGATTGTACCCGATTCCAGATCAATCCAATAAAGGTTCCTGGCATTATCAGTAAATGTTAGCTTTTTATTGTCAGGCGACCAAACAGGTAATGCATAAAAGCCTGACCCGCTTAACTCAAATTTCCTGGTTTCTCCTTTGCCATCCTGTTTCGAGACATGAAGTCCATACTCACCCGATTCATCAGAAAAATAAGCGATCAATTTGCCGTCAGGTGACCAGACCGGTGATCTTTCATGCACACCGGTTGTATTGGTAATATTACGCGGATCGCCTTTCTCGGCAGGAACTGTAATTATCTCACCTCTGAATTCAAAAACTGCTCTTGCTCCTGTTGGGGAGACAGATGAATTCCTGATATAACGGGAGCCTTCAACATATCGGGGACGAACTTCCAACAGATCGGTTGCAACACCAATGGTTAATTTTTCACTCTGCAAGTCCTGTAAATTCAGAATATGTATATGTGCTTCCTGTTCATATATTATCTTATCATTATATGCAGTAGCATTTAAAATTGGAAAGTCAGAATATTGAGTTAGTTGTTCAATTTTTTTACTGTTAATATCATATGAAAACAGGTTGAATTCCCCATTCCTGTCTGAACGGAAATACACCTTGTCCCCTATCCACATGGGGTCTGTATCGTTACAACGACCATCAGGCTGGGGGATTTTCACTACTGAATGATCAGCAAATGTATAAAGCCATATTGTTGTCACTGTTCCTCCCCTGTAATGTTTCCACTCATGGAAACTTTCTCCCAGGGGTGTGTAAGCTAATCTTTTCCCATCAGGAGAATAAGTTGCCTTAAAGGCATTTGGAATTTTTAATGATTCAGGGAACCCACCTTTAATTGACACTGTAAATAATTGAGAATAACGTCTGGTGAATACAAAACGCGATGAAATAAAGAGTACGGACGAACCATCCGGCGTAAACCCACGCACGATATCTGCCCCGGGATGCCATGTAAGTCTTTTCGGAACTCCTCCCTCAGATGAAATAACATAAATATCAGTATTTCCATCGTATTGTGCACTGAATGCTATAAGCTTCCCATCAGGAGAAAAAACAGGATCAGATTCAATCCCATCATCCGATGTCAAACGGTGCACATTAGAACCATTAATGCCGGCAATCCATAAATCCCCGGCATAAACAAAAGCAATATTGTTATCGCTTATTGCAGGCTGACTCAATAATTTTGTGTCATTAATATCAATTCCATTAACCAATAATGACGTACAAAAAACAACTATAATCATTGCTAAAAAACTGATTAACTTTTTCATCCTTTTAAAATTTTATAATCAATTGAAAATAAATAAATTAAAAATTTAAGAACGGATGTAACCACTCCGTTCGTTTCATAACATGTTTTTCTAGATTTTGTACTAAAAGACCATTAAAATTTATAATTAATAAAGGTGCAATTTAACCTGATTAATTCACAAAAAAAAGCAGTCAACATATTAAGGTCAGACAGACTATAAAAAAAATGTAGCCGTGCCACTCCAATTACCAAAGCCTGTTTATAATAAAAACCCAAGTACCAGGTAAAGAAGTGCTGTGATAAGTCCTGCTGTTAAGGCATATGGAAGCTGTGTTTTGACATGATCGATATGATCGCTGGCTGAAGCCATTGATGAAATGATAGTTGTGTCGGATATAGGAGAGCAATGGTCGCCGAAAACACCACCGCCCAGAGCAGCAGCAATAGTCATATATACATTTGAATCCAGTGTCTGTGCCACCGGAACAGCAATGGATATCATAATAGCAAATGTGCCCCATGAAGTGCCGGTTGAAAAAGCAATAAAGCAGCTTACCAGGAAAATGATAAAAGGCACCAGATGAGGCGACAACCAGCTTTCCGAAACAGATGCAATATATAACCCGGTACCCAACTCATTACATAAATTACCAATAGTAAAAGCAAGTACCATCAGGAAGGACAGGGGAACCATCCCTGACATACCTTTTAATGTAAGATCAATCAGTTCTCTCCCTGTTAGCAACTTTTGAACTGCATACAAAACCGAGCTTACTAATAATGCGATAATTACAGAATATAATACGGAAGCTGCACCGGATGAGTGTCCAATAGCTTCTAATACCATGGGAAAGAATGTTTTCCCTTCAGGGTTTTCCACTCCATTCCAACCGGTATAGATCAGCATTATTGGCATAACAAACACCATTACTAAAATGGGAACAAGCATATTTACAGCTCTTGGGGGAATGCCTTTTTTCGACTCCATGAAAGTAATTTCTGAAGACATCATTGGTTTAGCATTGTCTGCTAACACTTTTCCTTCAGTAATAGCCCGGTTTTCTGCCTTCCGCATTGGCCCATAATCCTTTTTGCTCAGAATAATATAAAAGACAAGAACAACTGCAAGAATTGGATAAAAATTAAAAGGAATTGCCTTGAAAAGAACAGGAAAAGGGTGATCAAAACCCTGCACAATCAGTAATCCCATAATAAAGCCCCCCCATGCATTTAATGGAACCAGGATACTGGAAGGGGCTGAAGTGGAATCTGCCAGATAAGCCAGTTTTTCGCGTGATATCTTTAATTTATCGCAAATCGGGCGGTAAAGAGCACCTACTGTAAGAGCCGATATATTTGACTCGACAAAAATAATCAAGCCGGTCAATGCAGTCAATACCTGCACTTTTTTTCTCATCCATCCTGAATTTTTGCTGGTATTATTTTGCAGGTAATTATTGACCCTGAGTATAAATCCTTCTACCCCACCTGATTTCTGGATAAACGCAATTAAAGAGCCAATCAGTAGCGTAAAAATAATTGTCTGAGTACTGCTCTCATTTTGAAATACATTCACAACAGCTTTCACAGTGTCAAATGTTCCAGTAATTGGGTTCCCTCCATTAATAATAACCCATCCCAACCAGATACCAAATAAAAGTGAAACGTAAACCTGCTTTGTGCGAATAGCAAGAATAATTGCAATAATGGGGGGAATAAGTGACCAGAATCCAAAATTTTCCATAATTATAAGAGCCCATTTATAAAGTCAGCAGTCGGCAGTCAGCAGTCCACAGTCGGCAGTCGGCAAAAAAGGTCAAGTTTCAAAGTTTATAATCCTCTGCCCGCTACTCTTCCATCATTCCAACATTCCATTATTCCATTATTCCATTATTATTATGTTATTCGTTAAATGCTAACCAGTATTTAACAGGAAATAACTGTACATGGTGCTTTTAAAAATAATCTCGTTAAATTTATAAAATAATTCATCCTTTTTCTTTTCTTCATGAAATAATTCTGTTTTATCACTAAACAATGTCTTATAAAAAACACAGATGAAAAAAAGCAAAAAACTCTTTTCCACTATCAAACATATACCCCGATTAAATTTTTCAATACTTCCTACACCGCTTCATAAGCTGGATAACCTTAGCAATAAATGGGGCAGAAACCTCTATTGTAAGCGGGATGATATGACAGGTTTTGCCTTTGGAGGAAATAAGACACGGAAACTGGATTACCTGATAAAAGATGCCCTGACAAAGAGTTATGACAGCATTGTTACATTTGGCAGTAATCAATCAAACTGGTGCAGGATGACCAGTGCAGCAGGATCGGTATGCGACATGGATGTACACCTTATCCTTGCAGGGTTAAAGCCCGAAAAACCAACTGCTAATATAAAACTGGATTTATTAAGCGGGGCCAGGATCATTCATCTTGACACCGAAGAAGAACATTTGCTTGAAGAAGCTGCATTGGAACAGGTGGAAAAACTTAAAAAAGAGGGATTTAAGCCGTATTATATGGCAGTGGGGGGTTCAAATGCACTGGGTGCACTCGGGTATGTTAATGCCTTTTGTGAAATACTGGAATTCAGTGAAAAGACAGGTATCTGTTTTTCAAAAATAATTGTTGCAACGGGGTCATCAGGAACCCAGGCAGGACTGGTAGCAGGTCAGCTGCTTAGTGGATGGGAAGGATCTGTTATAGGAATGTCTGTATCAAGAAAACGGGAAGAACAGGAAGAAAAAGTACTTCAGGTTGTTATGGATACTTGTCAATTGTTGAATATCCCATGTGAAACAGATATAGCAAAAAAGTTTACAACTGTTGACGACAACTACCTTGGTGAAGGTTACAGGATGAATACAAAAGATTGCGAAAAGGCAATAGAATTATTCGCCGGAAAGGAAGGAATTTTTCTTGATGAAGTATATACAGGAAAAGCAGCTGCCGGCTTGATAGATTACCTGAATAAAGGAAAAATCAGTAAGTCTGAAAATGTTCTGTTTTTACATACAGGAGGAAA
>Ga0307992_1002041_pt1 | contig 11646 bp, 9 predicted proteins | sample EllFjometagen133_FD_203162 | JGI IMG/M metagenome (GOLD analysis project Ga0307992, IMG submission 203162) | Marine microbial communities from Ellis Fjord, Antarctic Ocean - #133 | ecosystem: Environmental > Aquatic > Marine > Unclassified | place: Southern Ocean | collected 2014-10-08
ATAAGTAAAATTCCTCCATATAAAACCGTCTTTTTTTGTCCCAGCCATCTATCTGCAATAATACCTCCCGGAATAGACATAACGTATACAGCCATTGTATACCATCCATAAATTGATAGTGCAAAAGCCTCATCCCATCCCAATCCAGGATTATCTTGTGCCACTTCAGTAATCATATAAAGAGTTAAAATTGCTCTCATTCCATAATAGCTAAACCTTTCCCACATTTCAGTAAAGAATAGTATATACAGTCCTTTGGGATGTTCTTTAAACATAATCTAATCCTTATTTTTAATTTTTATTAAATTAGTTTCTTAATATAACTTGATTTAAAAAAGATTGGTCAATACACTATATTAGATTCTTAAGTAATTGATGCATAAAATATATAAGTTATTTTTACATTTTCATAGTCTATAAAATAACTTTATTTATTTTATCTATTTGTATCAGAATTACTACTTTAACTTGCAAGTATGAACTTTCCAATAATATATTAATTTAATATTATATGAAAAAAATATTAATACCGATATTCATTATTCTTATCACAGCTATAATAGTCCTCAATTGTATATTTTATAATAATTCAACCGATATAACAGTCAAAAATTCTGACAATTCTATAATTACTAATCAGATTGATAAACCAGTAAAATACTTTGGAGTTGTCTCACGTTATTCACCGCGTGAAATATTTATGGGGTATCAGCCAATTATGGATTTCTTATCTGAAAATACTCCGTACAAATTTGAATTAAAATTAAATATTTCTTACGAGGGGACGGCTCAGCAACTTGCCGATGGAGAAATATCGATAGCATCTTTAGGATCGCTTGTATACGTTAGTCTACAAAATGAATACGATTTAGAAGTAATCTTAAAACCACTCAGCAAAGATGGATTTGATTATTATACTTCGATGTTTATCACACAAGATACAAGTTCAATCCAAACTTTAGCTGATCTAAAAAATCATTCGGTATTATTACCGTCTAAAGAATCTCTTACAGGGAGATGGATGCCCATTTATTTATTTGAGCAATCCGGTATAATTTCAAAAGATCTTAAAAAATTATCATATACATCACATCATACCACCGTTGCAGAAAAAGTACTAAATGGTGAGGTAGATGCCGGAGTCGTTAAAGAAGCTGTATCAAATATTTTTGTTGATAGAGGTGTGCGAATATTTCACATCACTCCTAAGCGAACTTCAATTCCGATTGTTGTATCAAAACATACTGAAAGTGATTTAAAACAATCTGTAATTGATGCATTTCTATCAATTGATATTAATGATCCTATCACTCAAGAAATGTTAAAAACATGGGATGAAGAGCTTTCTTACGGTTTTGCAATTGCAAAAGATAGCGACTATCAAATGGTTAGAGAATTACTGCCAAAATTGAGTGAATAGTTAAAGTGCAAATTATTACCACATTAAAAGGTCGGTTAATATTAGTTTTTGGATTTTTTCTGTTTATCGTCATGTCAGCAGTCTCACCCATGATTTTTAACAAAATGAAAAATCTTATTTTAACAAAACATATTGTATCAGCTCAAAGATTAGCTCATACAGGTGCTATACCAATTATTGATGCTATGCTTTCCAATACCGTAGGTAATACCATACCTAACGAATATATTAATAATTCACTTGATATTCTTCGTGCCACTTCAAATGAGCAAATATTGTTTACCTATTTTATTAGTGATGATGGAGAAAATATCCTTTCAACTAGTTTTGATCCTAGTTGGAATGATCATGAATACCTTCCACAATTTAATTATTCAATATTTCAGGAATCGGATCATTGGATACTACAGACCGTGGAACGAATTGAAATATCTACAAAATTGTGGGGTTTCTTAGTTATCGGCTTTAACGCCGATGACATATTAAGTGAAGTAAAACATACATTTTCTCAAGTGTATATAGTTGCCGGTATGATTATTCTATTTACATTGTTCATGGTGTCTATAATTGCTGAAATATTAACAAAAAGATTAAATCTGTTAACTCAAGCGGTTGATAAATTTGATTTTTATCCGATAGAAGAAACCCTACCGGAAGGAGATGATGAAATTGGTCGACTAGCCATTCATTTTTCAGATCTTTGGAAAAGATTAATTAAGTCTCGCCAAGAATTAAAAGAATCAGACCGGAATCTATTTCACACTGAAAAATTAGCTGCCATTGGGCGATTAGCAGCAGGAATTGCTCATGAAATCAATAATCCCTTAACCGGAATCCGCCATTCAATAAATAATGTCCTTGAAGATCCCGATGATAAAGCGAGTAGGGAAGAATACCTTGAACTAATTGATGAAGCGCTAAAAAAAATAGAATCAATCATCTCTAAATTATTGGGTTTCTCACATCGGCAAGATGAAAAGAATGTAAACTCATCAATAAATAATTCAATCAAAACAGTTAGTAAGTTAGTCGATTATTCATTACAATCTATAAATGCTCAATTAGAGTTAAATCTTGATAAAAATATTCCTACAATCAAATGTTCACCTCATTTGTTAGATGAAATAGCGATGAATCTGATTCTTAATTCGATCGACGCTGTGGATAGTCGTGGTAAGATTATATGTACTACTTTGATCGAAAAAGAAAATGTTGTTTTTACAGTTGAAGATGATGGTCATGGCATTTCAATTACAAATTTAGATAATATATTCGAACCATTTTTTACAACAAAAGATGTTAAAAAAGGTACGGGATTAGGTTTATACGTAACGCGGGAAATTGTTCAAGGACTAAATGGAACTATTGATATAAGTTCTAAAGTAGATATTGGCACTAAATTCACAGTCAAAATACCATTTATTGTTAAATGAGAATATTATTAATCGAAGATGAAAAGATACTTCGAGTATCTTTAGACAAATCCCTTACAAAAGCAGGTTATACGGTTTCAACCTGTGAGGACGGCTCTCAAGCTTTAACTAATTTAGCAGAAAATAAATATGATATTGTTCTTACAGATATTCGTTTACCAAATGCTGATGGATTTGAAATTTTAGATTTCATTTCGACCAACCATCCTAAAACAAAAGTTATTATGATGACTGCGTATGGTTCAATTGAGGCTGCTGTAAATGCTCTAAAACAAGGTGCTGACGATTATATCACAAAACCATTTACCAAAGAAGAATTATTACATCGTTTGGCTAAGATAAGAGATTATCAATCTGTACTTGATGAGAATAAAGAATTAAAAAAAGAACTTAAAATTAAGAGAAAGATCATTGGTGAAGCTCCAGTTTTTATTAAGACAATTGAACAAGTAAGATTGGCAGCGTCTAAAGATTATACTATTTTAATTGAAGGTGAAAGTGGAACAGGAAAAGAGTTAATTATGGATTTGATTCATGAGTTAAGTCCCAGAAAAAATAAACCATTAATTAAAATCAACTGCTCAGCATTACCTGAAACATTATTTGAAAGCGAATTATTTGGTCATGAAAAAGGTTCGTTTACTGGTGCATTAAAACAAAATATTGGTAGATTTGAAAGAGCAAATGGCGGAACAATATTTTTAGACGACATTGACGATTTGCCATATTCAATGCAAGTAAAATTATTGCGCGTTTTACAAGAAAGAGAGATAGAAAGAATAGGTGGCAATAAAATTATCCCAATCGATGTTAGATTAATAGTCGCAACTAAAGTTGATCTCAAAAAAGAAATGGAATCCGGTAATTTTAGAAATGATCTATTTTATCGAATCAATGTAGTAAGAATAAAAATGCCACTACTTAAAGAACGCAAATCCGATATCCCACTTTTAATTAATCATTTCTTATTGAAACATGGTGATCAACAGAGTATTACTCCTAAAGTGATGAACCAATTAATGAACTATGATTGGCCCGGCAATATACGTGAACTAGAAAATCTTATAGTTCAAATGATAGCGATCAGTGAAAACAAAATATTAAATGATGATTTACTTCCTGCTCAATTTAATAACAATATTTCAATTGATATTAACGCTAATAAATCAATAGCGACCGACTTATCCAATTCTGAAAAAATAATGATAAATGATGCCCTTCATAAATGTAAATGGAATCAAAAAGAAGCTGCCAAACTATTAGGCATACCACGTACAACGCTACGCAGCAAAATGAAAAAATACGAACTAATATAGTTCATATTATCGTCACAAAGACGAAAACTCGTCACTAAATCATATTGTATTACTAATTCTCTCCTCGCAATATTTTTGGTACAATTATTGTGTTAAATATATAATATGATAATATACATTACCCTTTTAATTTCGCGCAATTCGAAACCACAATTTTACAGGATAATTAATGAGTAAAAAGAAATTAGCAATTGGAGAAATATCAAAACCAAGGTTTGAGTTCAGAACTTTTGGTCAGGACTTCACGGAATCATCAAAACTAATGGCAGAATTATCAATCCCTGTTCCCGAAAAAGTACAACATAGACAATCTGATGAGGTATATATCGTATCGCGTACAAATGATATCAATAATACCAAGATTCGTGAAGGGAAGATGGACATTAAGACATATGTTCAAACCGTTGATGGGCTAGAACAGTGGAATCCATTAATGAAAGCAGAATTTCCTATCAGTTCAACTATATTAAAGAATGATGTATTTCCTGCTTTCCAAGTTGATATGCCCAAGTTAGCAAAAGATGAATATTCAATGTCTGAATTTTTGGAAATGATTGAAAAAAATCCTGACTTGCAGACAGTTAGTGTTCATAAAGAACGATTTGGATATATGGTTAATGATACAATTTGCGAAGTAGCAAATGTTCTGATAAATGGAGCAAAAGTTGTAACAATAAATTCTGAATCGACTAAAGTCGAAGATATTATTAAAACGCTTGATGATGTAAAATTAAATAATATTGAGAATATAAACTATTTGCAAGTTATTAAACGCATAATTGGTATGATTAACAAACCGTTAGCAAATTGAGGCTATTTTATGGCAATTGAAATTGAAAGAAAATTTTTAGTTAAGAATGATGGATTTAAGAAAGAATCCGTTAAAGAGATGCGAATTACGCAAGGATATTTATCTTCTGTACCAGAAAGAACTGTGAGAGTTCGGATTAAAGGAAAAAAAGGATTTATGACTATCAAAGGAATGGGGGGTGAATCCGGTGCATCTCGTTTTGAATGGGAAAAAGAAATATCAGTTAAAGATACAAAAGATTTATTAAAATTATGTGAACCGGGAATTATTGATAAAACACGCTATAATGTAAAATCCGGTAAGCATACATTTGAAGTTGATGAATTTTACGGTGAGAATGACGGATTAACTGTAGCTGAGGTTGAATTGTTATCAGAAGATGAAAATTTTGATAAACCGGATTGGTTGGGTAAAGAAGTTACCGGTGATGTAAGATATTATAATTCAATGTTGATGAAAAATCCGTTTTCTACTTGGGAAAATTAATAGAATAAAATCAATGCCAAAAATAGTAAAAACATCCCTATTATTACTATTATTCTTAGTTAGTAATGTACAAGCTGAATTTCCAACCAAGCCAATAAAAATTGTTGTCTATACCGGTCCCGGAGGGCTAATCGATATTACTGCACGCAAATTTGCTAGCATTGCTGATAAATATGTTGATGCTACTTTTGTTGTGGAAAATAAACCCGGTGCCGGTGGAATTGTTGCATTAAAGAAAGTACTGCAATCTCCTGAAGACGGATATAATCTATACGCTTGTACAAAATCAAATATTGCCAAATTTATACAGGTTGGTGGACGTGATTATGTAAATGCTTTACATTGGACGGCTATGTTAATGGCAGACCCGGAATGTGTAATATCGAATAAGCAAAATGAAATGTTTGAATGGTCTGACATTGTTCAAAATGCTTTGAAAAATCCACGATCTCAAAATTGGGTTGGTCCTGCAGCAGGCGGATTGGATCATGTCACTGCTATGAAGATTTGGGATGAATATGGAATGGAAGCCAAATGGATACCATATAAAAGTGGAGGAAAAGCCATGGCGGCATTACTTGGCGAACAGGGTATTGCCTATGTAGGGAATCCTAGGGATGCGCTAGGTAACCCTAATTTGTATATAGCTGCTGTATCTAGCAAACAGCGTCTAAAAGTATTCCCAAACACACCAACATTCTCTGAATTAGGTGTGCCAAATTTAGATAACGAGTATATGTGGCGTGGGTTTGCATTGAAGGCAGGCACTCCTCAGGACATAATAGATTGGTATGAAAACCTGTTCATAAAAGTTACTGCTGACCCTGAATGGCAAGAGTTCTGGAGTAGAGGTGGTATTGATGTCGAATTTATCGGTGGTGAAGAATTTGCAAATATTGTACGCCAAGATGTTGAAACATTTGAATATTATTTAACAAAATCTGAAATCATTACAACTAATAATAGTAATGGATTAGCAATTTTAGCAAGTGGTTACCCATTTTTATTATTTACTATTGGACTGATTGCAATCCTATTAATTGTTGGACTATTAATATACAGATCAAATATTTCTCATGTCCTTGGCAGAGTTATGGTAATCGGATTTTTTCTAATTATATCGACTATACTTTATTTACAAACTCTCACCTTTCCTGTAAATAGTGAAGTTGGTCCCGCTATAGTTCCCCGATTATGGATATTAATGATTGTTCCTTTGAGTTTGCTATTATTATTCCGCACTTTTAAAAGAAAAGAAAAAGTTGAGGCAAATGGTCCTAGAATGGATATCGTTTTAATGTTTATCGGCTTTCTAGTAGTGTATTTGCTAATTATGAACTATATAGGTTACTTTATAAGCACTTTTTTATTCATAGTTGTTGGAATGATTTACTTAGGATATAAAAATCATAAGGTCACTTTAATTGTTGCAACAAGTTGGATTCTGTTCTCATACGTCATTTTTTATAAAATACTTTTTGTTTCTCTTCCTATCGGAAAATTAATTGAGGGATTATTCTAAGTGGAATTGTTATCAAATTTAGGCGATGGATTTTCATATGTTTTTGGTGTTGTGCCAATCCTTACAATTGTGTTAGGTGTGGCAATGGGGATTATCGCAGGTGCGACGCCGGGATTGTCTCCTTCAATGGGTGTGGCGCTTTTGGTACCGTTCACTTATGCAATGTCGCCAACTTTGGCGCTAATTCTATTGGTTGCAATTTATATCGCAGCAAATTATGGCGGATCAATTACTGCAGTAACAATTAATGCACCTGGAACACCATCATCTGTAGTCACTGCGTTCGATGGATATCCGCTTACTAAAAAGGGTAAACCGGGAATGGCATTAGGTGTTTCATTAGTTGCTTCAACAGTAGGTGGAATTATCGGTACTTTAATATTGATATTCTTTTCTGGACCACTCGCGAAAGTAGCATTAAAATTTCACCCTGCTGAATATTTCGCATTAGCGATATTTGGACTGACAACAGTGGCATCGCTTGGTGGTAAAAATTGGATAAAAGCGTTCATTGCAGCAATGTTTGGGTTATTAATTAATACAATTGGAATTGACCCAATTTCAGGTGTTAGCCGATTCACATTCGGATTGTCATTTTTATATGATGGTTTTGCGCTTATACCTGCATTGATCGGTCTATTTGCACTGAGCGAAATATTTAAGCAGTTGGAAGACGGAAAATTTGATAGTAAAGCAGCTAAATCTACAAATCAAGAATGGCCAACATTTGGTGAATATTGGAAACTTAAACTTACAATTCTACGGTCGTCAATTATGGGAACGATCATCGGGATATTCCCGGGCGCCGGAGCGACAATCGCCGCATTTATTTCATATGATGTAAGTAAAAGATTTAGCAAAAAACCTGAGGAATTTGGCAAAGGAAGTCTTGAGGGAGTGGCTGCAGCTGAGGGAGCAAATAGTAGCTCCGTCGGCGGTGCACTAATACCATTGCTTACTTTGGGAATCCCCGGTAGTGCTTCTACAGCAGTTCTTATTGGTGCTCTCATGATACATGATCTTACTCCAGGTCCTCAGTTATTTATTTCGAATCCGGAAATTATTTACGGATTACTTGCCAGTTTATTGCTGGCAAATGTAGTCTTATTGGGTCTAGGATTCTTTGGCAGCAAACTGTGGATTAAAGTAACCACGATCCCAAAAAGAATTTTATTTCCTGTCATTTTTGCGGTTTCGATCATAGGTAGTTTTGCAGTACGCAACTCTTTCTTCGATGTGATAGCTTGCCTTGCATTTGGCGTTTTTGGTTGGATATTAAGACGTTATAATTATCCGGTTGCACCGATTGTCTTAGGTATGGTTCTGGGTAATATTGCTGAGACGAATTTCATCAGAGCCGTGATGATGGGTGGCTGGACTATCTTCTTTACAAGGCCGGCAAGTTTAATAATGCTTTTGGTCGCAGTTGGTAGTTTTGCTGTGCCATTAATACAAGCCCGGAAATCAACTTAAAGATAAATAAAAAATACTTAGGGAATAATTATGTTGTTATTTAAAAAAACAAAGATACTTGAACTGAAAATGGATGAATTTCTAAATATTGTAAATGAATCTGGACTGGTATTCATTGATGGAGTTCGACATTATTTATCTGATAATAAAGAATTATTCGAAGAGAAAGTTAACAAGTTGAAAAAACAAGAGAACAAAGCGGACGAATTAAGACGTGCAATTGAGAAACGACTTTATACTGAAACATTGATTCCAGAATCTAGAGGGGATGTGCTAGCATTATTGGAAACAGCAGATAACGTTATAAATCAAGTAAAAGCAACATTGTTGGAATTTTCTGTTGAATCACCTATGGTACCTAAGAAATTTCATACCGATTTTATAAATTTATCTGAAAATTCTATTAAAGCAATAGATGAAATGACAAAGGCTTTGCGATCGTTTTTTAAAAACCCTTCTGGTGTCAGTGATTTTCTGCATAAAGTATATTATTATGAAAAGGAAGCTGATAAATCTGCTGAACGGTTAAAACGAGCTGTATTTGCAGATAAAACATTAAAGTTAAGTGAGAAAATACATCTTAGATATTTTGCGCTCCATATAGACACAATAGCTGATAAATCTGAAGATGTTGCTGATAGATTGGGAATATATTCAATAAAACGATTTGTATAGTATGCTCCTTTTAATATTTTTATCGAGTGGTTTATTTTTAGGATGGTCCTTAGGGGCCAATGATGCATCCAATATTTTTGGTACAGCGGTTGCAACAAGAATGGTAAAATTTAAAACAGCAGCAATTGTAGCAAGTGTTTTTCTTATTCTTGGAGCAGTTATTTCTGGTGCTGGAACAAGTCATACTTTAGGTAAACTTGGAGAAATTACGATGCTTGCGGGAGCATTTATGGTTGCTTTATCAGCTGCATTAACAGTTTTTTGGATGACAAAAATGAGTTTACCAGTATCAACATCACAAGCTATTGTTGGTGCAATTGTAGGCTGGAATATTTTTGCAGGAAATGCTGTGGATCTTAATTCACTAAGTAAAATTGCCACAACATGGGTGCTCTCGCCACCATTGGCAGCCGGGATTGCCTTTCTGCTATATTTGGCTTTTAGCAAATTACTTAAAATTGTTTCCATACACATGTTTAGAATGGATGTGTATCTAAGAGTTGGATTAATAATGGTTGGTGCTTTTGGTGCATATTCACTTGGGGCAAATAACATCGCAAATGTTGTTGGAGTATTTATGAACTCAGTTCCTTTCACAGATTTCACTCTCGGAGGAATAACCATAAATGCAACACAGCAATTATTTCTCATAGGAGGATTAGCAATATCTGCCGGTGTATTTACTTATTCAAAACGTGTTATGATGACAGTGGGTAATGGAGTAGTAAAATTGACTCCTGAAACTGCTTTAATTGTTGTTCTTTCGCAATCAATTGTACTGTTTTTATTTGCCTCGAGAGGATTGGAATCATGGCTTTTGAACCATGGTTTACCAACAATTCCATTGGTTCCGCTCTCTAGTTCCCAATTAGTTATTGGTGCAGTTATAGGAATCGGGCTTGCTCATGGAGGTAAAGGTATCCAATTTAAACAGCTAGGCAAAATAGCTTCCGGATGGGTGTCGACACCTGTAATCGCAGCAATTATAACATTTATATCTCTATTTTTTCTTCAAAATGTATTTAATCTGCAGGTGATTTGAGAAATTTATATAAAAAATAATTGTGAAAGATATAAATAAAAAATTAATTGCAGCAATAATTCTATTAATAGGGCAACTGTTATTCGCTAGCAGTCAAGGTAATAGCGAAACATCGATATCTTGGTTTTTCTCATTATTTGGTTTATTGGGGGGTCTTGCCCTGTTCCTATATGGAATGGAACAAATGAGTGAGGGGATGAAAAAGACTGCGGGCGACAAAATGCGTTCAATTCTATCCGCACTCACAAAAAACAGAATAATCGGTATGGCGGTTGGAGCCTTTGTGACAATGGTTATCCAAAGCAGTAGCGCAACAACGGTAATGTTGGTCAGTTTTGTTCAAGCTCAACTAATGACCTTTGTTCAATCTTTAGGGGTAATCCTTGGAGCTGATATTGGCACAACAGTTACCGCTCAGCTTATTGCTTTTAATTTAACTGATTACGCTCTACTAATGATTGCAGCAGGATTTGCTGTAAGAATGTTTTCAAAAAAAGACACCGGCAAACATATCGGTGAAGTTATTATGGGTTTCGGAATTCTATTTTTTGGTATGAAGTTAATGTCTGACGCGATGAAACCACTTAGATCCTTTGAACCATTCATTGATTTATTGCAAGGATTGGAAAATCCTCTGCTTGGTTTATTAGTAGGTGCGTTATTTACTGCACTAATACAGAGTAGTAGTGCATTCACAGGTATTATCATTGTTTTAGCGCAGCAAGGATTGCTGACACTTGACGCAGGAATACCCTTAATATTTGGTGCAAATTTAGGTACTTCCGTCACAGCAGCTTTAGCAAGTATTGGCGCAACACGCGAAGCAAAACGAGTCGCATTAGCGCATACATTGTTTAAAATTGGTGGTATATTACTATTTATTTTATGGATACCTACCTTTGCTGATATTGTACGGAATATTTCACCGACATCTAATGCAATTGGATTAGATAAATTAGCGGCTGAAACACCACGACAAATTGCTAATGCTCATACAATATTTAATGTTAGCTTGGCATTTATATTTTTACCATTCACAACATTATATGCAAAATTGTTATTGAAAATATTACCTGAAAAAGAAGTTGAGAGAGGAGTGGTTCCTGTAGTATGGCATTTAGACGATTCCGCAGTCACAAATCCTGCTATTGCAATCGGTTTAGCACGAACCGAAATATCAAGAATGGCAAAAATTTCAAAACGGATGCTGAATGCTGTTATTTTACCATTTGTTTCGCACGAAGAAAAACGAGATGAAATATATGAACAATTGTCATTGATAGAAGGCATTGATATGAGGGAAAATAAAATTGATTTCCTAGAAGAAAGGGTTACTGATTATCTGTTTAAAATATCCAGACAAGAATTAAACGATTATCAATCTTCAGAAGTCTATGCTATGATGGCAATTGCTAAAGATATTGAAAATATTGGGGATATTGTTCATAAGGATTTGCTGTCTCTGATT
>Ga0307992_1002042_pt1 | contig 11640 bp, 22 predicted proteins | sample EllFjometagen133_FD_203162 | JGI IMG/M metagenome (GOLD analysis project Ga0307992, IMG submission 203162) | Marine microbial communities from Ellis Fjord, Antarctic Ocean - #133 | ecosystem: Environmental > Aquatic > Marine > Unclassified | place: Southern Ocean | collected 2014-10-08
TAAAAAGTATAATATAGGTAGAGATACATTATTATATATTCTTGAAGATTGGGGTATTAAAAGAAATTTAAGTGAAGCCTTAAAATTAGCACATAAACTTTATCCTGAAAGTTTTAAACATACAGATGAAGCAAAGGCTAAAATGAGAGTTAAAAGATTGGAGTTTATGAAGAATAATCCTGAACAAACTGCTTGGAGGTTAGCAAATTTATCTTATCCTGAAAAATTATTTAAAGAAGGTATAAAAAATTTAGGTTTACATAAAAAATATTTAATTAAAAGAGAATTTCCTGTTCATCCATATTTTATTGATTTTGCTTTTGTGAATAATAAGGTTGCAGTTGAAATAGATGGTTCGCAACATTTAGAAGAAGAAAGAAAGAAAAGGGATAAAAAAAAGGAAAAACTTTTAATACTTAATGGTTGGAAAATTGTGAGATTTACAGAAAATGAAGTAAAAATAAATCTTGATAAATGTATTAATTTGGTTGAAGATATTTGTAATAATAGAAAAATTTATGAAACTATTACTAAAGTTGGAATATTTCATAATAACGAAATTAAAAATTATTGTGAATGTGGTAAGGAAATAACAAGAAAATCAAAATTGTGTAATGATTGTGCGGATAAACCAAGAAGTTTAACACAAAGAAGAGTAGAACGTCCATCTTATGAACAATTAATAAAAGAAATTGAAGAATTTGGTTATTCTGGCACAGGTAGAAAATATAACGTAAGTGATAATTCAATAAGAAAATGGAAAAGGTATTACGAAAAATGAGCGGGTGCCTGAGTGGTCTAAAGGAATTGTCTGCAAAACAATAAAACCAAGGGTTCGAATCCCTTCTCGCTCTCAATAATTAGACATTAGAGAATATGGAAATGTGGGCTTGGAAGCAGCCATCATTTAAAGAGTGATAACCATATCAAGATGATATAGGTAGCATAGTTATATGAAAGTTATGATGTAAACCTATGTGTGCTTAGATCCATAAAAGAAAGCATATCTTTGACGTAATAGTACATTCATATTCCAAATGTTTATTTTAAATTTCTGTATAGGTTGCTGACGGTGAAGCGATTTGTCTGCAAAACAAATTTTGTGAGTTCAATTCTCACCCTATACTCGATAAAAATAAAAAATACTAACAGCATATAAAAACACAAATTCACATTTTGTAAAAAAAGTATTTTGTTTTTTATTTTTAATATATAAAGAAAATTAATTTAATTGTATGAAAACTTGGAAACAATTTAACGAAACATTATATCAGAATGAGATACAGACGGATATTATTTGTCCTGAATGTGGTAGTAAAAAGGCTAAATTTTTAGGACCATCAGATTATAAAAGAGATGGTGTTGATTATTATAGGCTAATGGGTTATGAATGTGAAAAATGTGGACATGTTTATAATGTAAATTTACAAAAAAATGAAAAATATGGTGAGGTTAAATTCTCAGAATTGGATAATAATTGGTCAGCATATTATCATTTATCAACTGAATTATCTGATGCTAAGGCAGAGTATAGAGAACTTGGTAAAGATGGGTTTATTAAAAAAATTGTTAATATTGTAAAACAGTTAGACGAAGGTACATTTAAGAATTTAATGAGAAAGTCAAGTGAATATCGTGTAAATTTGCCAGATTATAACCGAGCAACTGACGAAAAATATTGGCACGGTAGGTTTGGACAAATTTCCGCATTGGTTGTTATAATGGGGGCATTAACAAGTGGACTTGAAGTTGAAAAAGATAGAATTAGAGAACAAATTAATGAATTAAATCAAAAATTAGCAAGTTTAGACGGTATATTCTAAAATTGTTCACTTTTACATTCAATATAAAATATATCAAATTTATCTTTATGTACTTCTTGTAAAGAATCTTTAATTTTACTTAAATTTTTTGACTTAATTGTTAATCCTATATGTTCTTCATAAACAATTTCACCTGATGAATATATAACATAATCATTTATATACATAGTACTATCTACCAATTCAATATTATTATTTTCAAAATATACACCTTCTTTTTTTTCACAAGAAGAAAATATAAACATAAATAAAAAAAATAAAATTATATTCTTTAACATAATATTATATATTGATATATGAAATCTAAGTTGATGTTTTTTGATATTTTTTAAAAAGATTATTAATGATATTTTTCATTCCATTTTGAGCATTCAATTAATATTACATTAGATTTATTTGTATTATATATAGTACAATTTTCTAACATATAAGTAATATTTTCACGTTCAAATTGAATATCATTATTAAGTATAATATCAACTGCTTCAGTTGTTTCAATGGCATAAACATTAGGAGATTTATTTATTCCTATAAAATCATGATACTTTTTTAAATGATGTATTATCACTTGGTTTTATTAATACATTTTTGACATTAATAATTTTCATATTGATTTTTTATTTTATATATTAAAATATAGCGTGGGGTTCAGTAACCAATGGCGGCTCATATCTGCTTTTACGTGGGATCAACACCCACTCACGCTACGATAAACCAATAGTAAGACTGATCATCTATCTATTGGGGTGATTTTACGGATTAGTACAGGAACGAGAGTATTAAATTCTGAGATTGAACTTAGAGACTTATTCAACTTTGGATAAAAGTTCGATTCCGAGATTTGCTCAATGTGTAAGGCATTGATATTCTGTGGGTATAAGGTCTCACTATTATCACCAGCGCTATAAGATTTATGGGAGTACTTTCGGTGAAATGAACCGAGCCGCTCATCAGGAGTGGTGCTAACAAGGCTAAGTGAACTGATGAAGAATTGTTAAATAAGTGTACATAAAAAAATAATTTAAATTCTAACGAAGTGTAATTCCACATACTCCCACAAATGCGTCTGTAGTTTAATTGGATAAAACCTCTGCCTACGAAGCAGAAGATCTAAGGGTTCAAATCCCTTCAGGCGTTCTACGTATTACGAGAAGTGGTTGCCTCCATAAAGAAACGCATATCCTCGACTCGGGCAAAAAACGAGTTCAAGCTTAGGTTCGAATCCTAAGATACGTTACAAAAAATTGTGGATATCCACGATAAACACCATTTATCGTGGATATCCACGATAAATATGGTTGCTCCTACTGAACTTCCCCAGGATTGGAAGATAGCAAGGATAGGTAGTTGAGCACCAGTTATAGGCTTGTAGTTCAGTCGGTTAGAATACTTGTCCGATACACAAGATGTCGGTGGTTCGAGTCCACCCAAGCCTACAAATTATATTTTGATGATTGATCTAAATATTCAGGTGCATGTTTAAGAGCGGTTTGGAAATTCATAAAGATGTATTTCATTTTTGCAATTTTTGGTATAAATTTTTTATCAAATATATTTTTAAGTTTAAAATATATGTCAGGATTTTTATCAAATTTTTGATGTATTAATTTTTGAACATACTTTTTAACTTGTCTTTTGATATAATTATCAATTACGGCATGACCTTTTTTCCAATTTCGAATGTATCCAGTATCTGAATAAAGGAAATATAATAACATAAATTCATATTCAAAATCGCCTGGGATGTTATACTAATTCATAGCGTCTATATACTCACTATTATTATTTTCTATGAAATTTTCAAATTTAGTTAAAAAATCTTTAATAATATTTTCAATATCCATTATTGAATGTTTGGCTTCAAATGTTTTTAAATATTTCATAGTTATAAATTATATTTGGATAAAACATCATTATATTTATTAAATACTGAATAAAATATTGAATAAATATATTTTACATTAACATCCAATATAGCACCAAAATATCGTGATGCTGGTTGCCCCCCAATTGGGTCTATTATCAAACATTTTTTTTTTAGTTTGCCACTATTTCGGTCCTTCCAATTTAAAGTGCCAATATAATTAATATAAATTTCATATTTTTCAATGAACTTTTCAACAATTTCATTATGATTTATGGATTCAAATGTTTTTAAATATTTCATATGGTTTATATATTAAAATTGTGATACAGAAAGTGTATCATACACATATTGTCCTGTCGTCTAATTGGCAAGATTTCCGACTCTGAATCGGAAGATTAGGTTCGATCCCTACCAGGACAACAATGAACTAACGAGAATTTCTCGTTAGTTCATTGTTGAATTTTAATATATAGATTTATGAAGCATTTAAAGCCATATAAATTATTTGAAAGTTTAGAAGATAATTATCTTGATTCTATACATGATAGAATAAATGATAATGAAGATTCAATGATAATAACAGTTGCAGGATCTTTTAGATTTTATTTGGAGGATAATTATTCTGATAAAGTCGAGGAATATTTTTACCGTATATCTGATGGTGAAGATATCATAAAAGTAATATTAGATATTAGTAAAGATATGACAAGAGATGGTAAAGTTGGTGAATATTTACATTCAATGGTTAAGGAAATATTTCCAAGATATTCTGTTACTTGTATTGCTGATCCAGAAAGATTTGATCTTGACGTTGGTAATGAATATGTTGTTGTTGATGAATATGTTGATGATGGTAGAAAATTAGTAGAACTTGAATATAATGCTTCGGGTGAACCTTACACAATTTATGAAAAGAATCTTTTTTCATAATAATTATTTACATTTTTTATTTGCCCAAGTGGTGAAACTGGAAAACGCAGCGGTCTAAGAAATCGTAACCTGTAATGGGTTTGTCGGTTCGACTCCGACCTTGGGTACTGGGACTTGTGTTACTCTGTTAAAATTAGAGTTTGCTTAGATAACAACAACATACTAAAAAGGTGTCGTCCTTGGCTCTGTTGCAAGGTAATTTAGATAAATGTGAAAGTGACCTTCACCAAAGAACACAATGACGGTGAAAAATTTAAAAATTGGGAAGTAGCTTAATGGTAGAGCACGTATAGCAAAAACAGTATTCAGTACTGAATATTTACAGCACAAACAAACGCAATCCATTTAGAAGGACGTTGTGGGAGTTCGATTCTCCCCTTCCCAACAAGTTTTTAAAAGATTACAATCAGCAAAAACATGTAACTACTGGGTCGTTATTTTTATTATTAACAAATTTATAGATTTTTCAAGATGTTTATTTTCTAAATTAAACTATTAAAAACGAGCAAAAAAAAGTCTCATTTTGATACAATTTGTATCAAAATGAGACTTTTTTTATATATCAAATTTGATAAATGTTTGATTATTAACATATTACAATTTTGGTACACTATTTGATTTATGTATATTTTATAAATCAAATTAAAAATAGTGTATGAAAAAAATGATATTAATACTCATTATTATTTTTTCAATAACTGCCTGTCAAAAAGATTGGGATCAAATTATTGAAGATAACCAGGTAGAAATGTCATCAATGTCGGACATGGTTATTAGTTCTGAATTTGATTGGAAAACAACAAAAGATATTGAAATAAACCTTAGTGGATTAAACGAATATGAACTTATTTATGTAAAATCTATAGATGGAGATATTTTTCATAAAGGTGTTGTAAATTTAGGAGGAAATTATATGACAACAATCACAATCCCAACTTATTTGAAAGGCATTATACTAAAACATGTTGAAACTGAAATCTACTTTAAATTAACTGGAAATAAAGTTATTTTTGTATTTAGTTAAACTTTAGATTAGAATGAACTACCACTTCAAAAGATATAGTAGTTTTCTTTGATAAGGTATCTATAAAAAAATTATATAGTTAATTAAAAAAATCGGCGAATTAAAAAATTCACCGATTTTTTTTTATATATATGTTTATGAAACATGTTAAAATTTTTGAAGAGTATTATGATGAAGAAGGAAACACTTATCAAGATTGGGAAAATGTTAAAGGGAGTGTAGTTTATCTTAATCCAGAATTAGAATCTATTCTTCCAGAATTAAAAGATATTAAAATTCAATTAAGAGATTTAAATGATAGATTGGAACAAATTGCACCATTAGATGAAGATGTGGAAGATGCTATTGATGCTATTGATAGAGTTTTTAAGAAATGGGAAGATAGACCAATAAATGTTATAACAAAAAAATACAATCTATGAAATATTTAGAATCATATATCGAAAAAACCAATAAGAAAACAGTTTTTTGGATAATACCTTTTGAGGGTACAAAATTTGAAGATGCTATAGTTAAAACTTATTTTCAATATGTTGATAGAGGAAAGGAGACAGACAAAATTGGGTATATTGATGATGCTTTGGGACTTGCTCAAAATGCTAAAGCAATGTTTAAAAAAGAGGCATTTATTCTTTTAAGTATGGAGTTTGAAATTGATCCATTTATGTCACCAAGATTTAAATTTTGGGAATTTGAAGATAAAGACAGTTTAGAAAAAGATGGATTTATTTTTGTTGGATATACTAATACAGATAAAGAAGAAGTTGAGTTAAAAATACAAACAAAAAAATATAATTTGTGAAACACCTAAAAACATTTGAGAATACTGATAACGACCCACAAGTAGGGTACTTTGTAACATGAATTCGCACCAACAATCGAAGAATTAAAAATGAAATTGCAAGCAAATAAATATAATCTATGAAATATTTAGAATCATATAACGAAAAACCCAATAAGAGAAAAGTTTTTTGGATAATACCTTTTTTAGTTAATTGAAATTATAAAAATTTATATTTGCATTTAGTCTTATTTTTGAAAATATAAAATTTGAACAGAAACTATGATAACACAATTTAAAATATATGAGAATTCTCAATCAATTATAGGTGATATAATTGTTGATGGTGGTGAAGATAATAATATTAATGATGGTGATATTTATATCATAAATAACCTTAACCTTACAAAACCTAATTATTATGGAGTTTTTATTATTAGAGGTGATAAATGTTTCAATAGTGTTAAGTTGTTAAAAAATCCAAAAATTATACCAGTAGAAAAATTCTTTAAGACTGAAGAAGAATTAGTTGATGTATTTTATGTAATTGACAATTCTACTTTTCACGTTTTTAATGTGAAAAGTATTATATTTGATGTTTGGAAAGAAAAATTACCAATCATAAATATGATATTAACAACAGATAAATATAATTTATAATGAAACATTTAAAGTAGAGTTTAAAACATAAATAATTAATTAATATAACTTATGAAATTTTTATTAGAATATAAAATGCACAAGAATAAAGTTTTTTGGAAAGATGCCGATGAACTTGTTAATATTTTAATAGAAAACTCTAATTTTGGACCTTTTTGGAATTTTAAAGACAAATACCCAACTGTTATTAAAGATTCTGATGAACCACATGATAAAATATTGGTACCTTTACATAACACCAACACCATAAGAAAAAGAATATCATTTGGACAATGGTTTTGGATGTGGATGTTATTTATCAGAGATATTAAAAAATATTATGATAATAGTAAAGGTTTTGATTATTGGGTAAATAATGTTCCTGTTAAATTATATCGTGGAGTATATTCGTATGATGATGTTGTTAAAGATTTAGAACTTAATATAGAAGCAAATATTTATAGAAGTTTTACATTTGATAAAGAAACAGCCATAAAATTTACTCAAAGTGATTGGGCTGGACATGGCTGGGTAGATAAGAAACACAGAAATGGTATAATCTATGAAATAGATATTTTACCTAAAGACATTCAAATAGTGTCTAATGAACAACATGAATTTGAAGGAATTGTAAAAGGACCTTTAAAATATAGTAAATATTTTATCGTAAAAGAAGGTGAGATTCAATCAGAAAGTAGAATTGGTGTTTTATAAACTTTCCTAATTTTTTAATATATTTTATTATATGGATAGATATGTATGTAATGATTGTGGTGCAACTTTCAGGAGTTATGATAATACTATTACCAAAAGTACTTTAGTAAAAATATTAAAAGCTTATTGCCCATCTTGTGGATCTTTCAATATTGGGTTAACTGAACATGGTAATTTACTAGTTGAAAGACAAAAGAAAATCGAAAGATTAAATCAAATAGGTAAGAGTTAATTTATACCATTAATTCTTAAAATTTAGAAAATATTTTTTTACATTAAAAATTTTTATATCTTTGTGTCATGATTAAATTTACAAGAAAAGAAAAATTGGGACTTATACCACTTGTTGGTATTTATTGGGAACTCAAATATAATTTAGGTTTACACGTTTATCATTTAATATTGTGCTTTTTTATTGGAGCAACAATTGCTAATTTTATTTAACAATTTAATTTGGTAAGAAAGGATATATTCAAATAGTTTTGACTATTCTATATTTGATTGGAGGAAGAGTGGGTAGAAATAAAACAAAAATTTTTTTATTTAATAATTCCTCGTATTTTTGTAAAATAAAAATAAATTTAAAATAAAAAAATATGAAAAAAATTATGAAAATATTAAGTTATTTAATAACAGGAATTTTAGCTTTGTGTGTGATAGGTTTATTGGTTTCGTTTATATTTTTTACTTTATCAAATCGAAAATCAGAAGATCATTATATTATAACAAGAACTAACGATTATCCGCCAACAGTAAAAAAAATATCAAAAGAATATAATACATATTCAAGAAATTTACAATATATACCGATTAAGGCACACATTGAAATTGATTTGACATATTTATGTATTGTTGAATTTGTTGATTCTACTTATCTTGTTAATTATACAAATAATTATTTTGGCAATTTTCACTATGAAAGGCTTAGATTTCATACTTGGCAATTAATTGAATTGTCAAAAGATTCAACATATATCAGTTGGGAAATTAGAGAATGGATTAAAGATGATTATAAATTTGAAAATGATACTATTTATAGTATGGGGTTAAAAATTTATGATATTGAAAAATATACTTTTGAAAAAGAGATAAAATATGATATATATGTAGAAGATGAATTTGAAGGAAATCAAACATTTTAATTGGATTAATGTTTTTTATTCAATAAAAATCCGTATATTTGCATTAAAATAATAATATAACTATGAATACATTTATTGAAAAATATTTAAAGTTTTATAATACTTCTCTCACAGGTTCAAAATCTGAAGGAAAAGTTATTATTTCGAAATTGAATGGTAAAAAAACTAATTTAAAAGTTACTATTAGTCTTAACACCTTTTATCAGGTGATGGTTACAAAATATCGTGATGATATAAATATATCTATTTTATTTTCAGATGATAAAGAACTTATTTCTATTACATCAGATAATTATAAATTACTTGAAGATTTGATGTTTCAATATGGTGGTTGGATTGATGATTCACATATTTTTGAGCATAAATATACATTACAAATTTTTGAATATACTGTACATGATGATTTAAAACTTAACGCATCGATATGAGAGAAATAGCAAAAGAATTACAAAATAGAATTATTAAAGAAACAGGTTTCACTTGTGTTATTCACATTGGTAAAAAATGTGATGTACTTTTAGGAAGTGGTTGGTATGAAGATATCAATGTCGATAGTGATGAATTTAATAAAATTTTAAATATAGTCAAAGAAACACAGGGGAAATATCCTGGTAAAATTGAAAATAGTGTTTGTGCTGATGTTATTTCACCTGATACTGTTGAATATTTAAATTCTAAAGGTGAATTTGAAGTTTATACGGATTGTTACAGAGTGCTAAATTTTTATAAAATGCAATATAATTTTAGAAAATGATAAAATTGACAATGTTAGAAAAAATAGAAAAATTGAGAATTACTTATGGTAAGTATGATATTGTTCTTAACCCGAGAGTGATTAAGAATATTCACCAATTCGAACAACTTAAGCCTGTTTATATTAAACTTTTCAAGATATTTGAAAAGATGGAAAATGAGCCAAACCCTATTAAATTATACTGGTTAAATAAAGATATTGAACCATTAGAGTTTGAAATGCAAAATTATTTTGGGTTTGAAGTTAATAGAAATTTTCATAGATATTGGTATAAATGCCCAAAGTGCACTTGTCCAAGACTTGATAATGAAGATGTCAGAGGAACAGATATGAGATATTATAATACTGAATGTATTATTCACGGTGAAAAAACAAAACAATTAATTCAACGTAAAGTAAAATTAGAAAAATTGAATGAAAATGAAAATAAGTAATCACAGGTGTTAAGGTAATCCTAAAAAGGACATTGGAAACCTATCTCCCTTCGAAGGAGACAATGTGGGTTCAAATCCCACGCACCTGTCAGTAAATAATTTAAAGATATAAAATATGAATAAAATAAATAATTCAGGTCAATTTTCCATAGCATTAATGGTTATTGTTGTTCTATTGTGGATAGGATTTATTTTTGGTATTCCAATTTGGGTTCCGATATTAGGTAATATTGTACAAGTGATATGGGTTTTTGTCTTGTCTAGTGTGCATGAGGATCTTTTTGTATTTGGTAAAAAAAGAGCTTTGCCACCTCCTCCACCAAGACATAATTTGAAACAAATTAGAAAAAATAAATTAAATAAAATTTGGAATAAATAAAAAATAGAGATATGACAGAAAGAGAAAAAATTAGAAACGGGTTAAAATTTGATAGTATTGAAATTAGACAAGATACTGAAAAAATAAATTTTTCGGCTATTGTGTTTGTTGGAACATGGATTATAACAGAACTGGCTTTGCCTTCTGATAATATTGTAATGTTAATTGCTTTAATAATTATTTCATTTGTTGGATTTCTATATGGAATGAGAATGTTTGCGTATATGATGAAGTTAGATTTCATTTTTGCTGGGCAATTTATTAGAGATATCGAATCAGTAGCAAAATTTATAATTAAAAAAATTAATAAAAAATAATGAAAAGAAGTAGAACTGATAGAATAATTGGTGGGGTTTGTGGTGGTATCGCAGACGATTATGGGTCAGAATCTTGGATTGTTAGATTTATGTACTTATGGTTAATTTTTATAACTTTTATAGTTCCTGGAGTTATAATTTATTTAATAGCCTGGATGATAATACCAAAAGAAAATAACGGGAAAAAACAAAATAATAAAAAAAATGAAAAGAAATAGAAATGGAGTAATTGGTGGTGTTTGTGGTGGTATCGCAGATGAATTAGGTATAGAACCTTGGATTGTTAGAGGTTTATGGTTACTGTTAACCTTTGGGATTGGATATCCTGGAATTATAATTTATTTAATAGCCTGGATGGTAATACCAGAAGAATAAACATTTATAATACTGGAACTTCTTTTTCAATTTCAATTGGGAATTTAAGTGATGTAAGGTAATTATTTTTCTTATGATAAATTCCAATATGAGGATATTTATCTTTAATTTTTTGAGCCATTTTTTCCACATTATCATCTAAGAATATTCTTTTTACATATTTCCCGATATCTAATTTGTTTGTAAGTATTAGTTCTTCAGCAATACCAAAATCCATAGAATCAATGTTAGTTTTAGTTTTCCAATATAAATTTCCTGCTTTTTTTGATTTAGATCTTATCATATTTTGAAATGATGTTGATAAATGTTTGTTTTTTGTTGGTTTCATTTTTCGTCCCCCAAATCCAAGATAAAAATCTGGATTTTCTGAATAAGGTATAATTTTAAATTTATCTGTAATTTTTTCAACATCTAATTCAAATGTATCCCCACCCATATAATTAAGGTTTCTGGTTGCTGAT
>Ga0307992_1002043_pt1 | contig 11632 bp, 12 predicted proteins | sample EllFjometagen133_FD_203162 | JGI IMG/M metagenome (GOLD analysis project Ga0307992, IMG submission 203162) | Marine microbial communities from Ellis Fjord, Antarctic Ocean - #133 | ecosystem: Environmental > Aquatic > Marine > Unclassified | place: Southern Ocean | collected 2014-10-08
AATTTTTTGTTCACAACCTAGCCGATGAAATGCATCAATAAAATCAAAGGCATAAAATTCGGCAAAGCTTTTGGCTTGACGGTATCTGTCTTTTTCTTCTTCAGAAGAATGGCTGAAATCTACTCCAGATTTGTCTAGAGCTGGAGCAGGAATTTTAGAAAGAGGTTTTCCCATGTGTTGTTCATAGTCTTTTTTATCTAGATAGGCAGGTAAGCCATCCATGGGGTCCATATCATTGAAGACATAAGTGCTTACAGTCTCTGGAGTTTGAGCTTGTAAAACTTTAGCCACTAAATCATGGAGTAGAACTCCTCTTAGTGCTCCAGTATGAACTCTCCCAGAAGGAGTCTTCATGTCATCTACATGTAGGTTTTTAATACCTAGTTTTTTTTGCCACTTCATTATTCCTAGGGCTAGTTTATCTGCCCAGTGTGGAGATTGAATGATGGTGGAGCTTTTTTTATTCATATTGAGATTCTCTTATTCTAACAAAAAACCCCCGTTGTGGCGGGGGTGTTATTTTTATTTGTCTTATTTTATTTTATTTTTGTAATAACGTAGGTAATTTCTCCCGCCGGGGCTTGATATGTAACCTGGTCGCCCTTCTTTTTTCCCAGCAGAGCTTTTCCCAGTGGTGAAACACTGGAGATTTTTCCTTCAATTGGGTCAGCTTCGTATTCACCCACCATTTGTACAGTTTTAGTTTTAGAACTTTTACCCTTAATGCTGATGTTAACTTGTGATCCCATCCCAACTTTATTTTTACTACGAGTGGCTTTTACAATAGTTGCTGTTTCGAGAATCTTTTCAATTTCTAAAATTCTGGTATCGAGTAAATTTCTATCATCTCTAGCATCATGATATTCAGAGTTTTCAGATAAATCACCGTATTCTCTGGCCTCAGCGACTCTCTTAATAGCACTGGGCAGCCGATCATTAACTAAGTCTTCTAGCTCAGCTTTAAGCTCTTCAAAACCCTCAGGAGTTAATTCGGTGATTTTACTTTTGTTGTTATTGTTCATAAATCTTGTTTAGTATAGAGATTTCTCTCTAGAATGCAAGCATCATCGAGTGCTTTTAACTTAATCTCTGTGTTGGTGAGTGGTAGTGTCGGAGTTTTCTAGCTACTTTTAATTCTAAAATAGCTTTTCTCAAATCTGCCTCGGCTATTTTATAGTCTCTATCAGAAAGACGACCTTCCATGGTTTTTTGAGCTTTTATTTTTGCCTCTTCTACTTTTTTAATATTAATGTCTTTGGCTCTAATAGCACTATTGGCTAAAATAGTAACTTGATCTTGATTGACATCTAGAAAGCCTCCAGTGACAGCGAAAACATCATGAGTAGATCCAATGACAATAATTAGCTCACCTTCTTTTAAAGATGCAAAGAGAGAGATGTGTCCTGGTAAAATGCCGACTTGTCCCATATTACTAGGTACTAGAACCATGTCAACATCTTGGCTTAAAAGCTGTTTTTCTTGAGAAATAATATCTAAGTGTAGTTTATGTGACATGGGTGGCGCTTTTGGCAATATCGATAACTTCGTCTATTGTTCCAGTTAGATAAAACGCTTGTTCTGGAATCTGGTCTAGTTTGCCTTCGATAATTTGCTTGAAGCCTTTAACAGTTTCACTAATAGATACGTAGCGTCCTGGTCTACCTGTAAATTGTTCAGCCACAAAGAAAGGTTGAGTTAAGAAGCGCTGGATTTTTCTTGCTCTAGAGACAATGAGTTTGTCTTCATCGGAAAGTTCATCAATTCCTAGAATAGCAATAATATCTTGCAGATCTTTGTAGCGTTGAAGAATTTTTTGAACTGATCTCGCGGTTTGATAGTGTTCTTCACCAACTGTTTCTGGTGCCATAATTTTAGAAGATGAGGCTAGTGGATCAACCGCAGGATAAAGACCTTGTTCGGAGAGAGATCTCTCAAGAGAGATGGTTGAGTCTAAATGAGCAAAAGTAGTTACTGGAGCTGGATCTGTGTAGTCATCAGCTGGTACATAAACGGCCTGAAATGAAGTAATTGAGCCTTTCTTAGTTGAGGTAATTCTTTCTTGCAAGGCTGCCATTTCTGATGCTAGTGTTGGTTGGTAACCTACTGCTGATGGTACTCTGCCCAGCAATGCGGAAACTTCTGATCCTGCTTGAGAAAATCTAAAGATATTATCAATAAACAACAGCACATCTTCTCCCTGATCATCTCTAAAGAATTCGGCAAAGGTGAGAGCGGTTAAGGCTACTCTCAAACGAGCTCCAGGCGGTTCGTTCATTTGACCAAAGACCATGACGGTGTTTTTCAACACCCCAGAATCTTGCATTTCTAGTAAAAGATCATTTCCTTCTCTAGTTCGCTCACCTACTCCAGCGAAAACAGAATGACCCGAGTGTTCTTCAGCGATGTTTCTAATTAGCTCTTGAATAATAACGGTCTTACCTACTCCAGCACCACCAAAAGCAGCCGCCTTTCCGCCTCTAGCAAAAGGACAAATAAGGTCGATGACCTTAATACCTGTTTCTAACATTTGGGCTTGTGGGCTAATGTCTTTAATTTGAGGTGGGGCAACATGAATTGGGTGGAGTTTTTTTTGAGTTATTTCTCCCTTTTTATCAATTGTTTCGCCCAAGACATTAAAAACTCTACCTAAGGCTTTATTGCCGGCTGGTACAGCAATAGGTTTTTCTGTATCGGTAACGATTAGGTTTCGTTGAAGGTTATCAGTTGATCCCATGGCGATAGTTCTGACTTCATGACCGCCCATAATTTGTTGAACCTCAAGAATTAGTTTTTCACCATTAGATTTAGTAACTTCTAAAGCGCTATAAATTTGAGGAAGGTGTTCTTCGAACAACACATCTACAACTACCGAAACAATCTGTGTGATTCGACCATTTTTATTTGATTTGGGTGTATTTTTTTTGTTCATATTCCTATTTTTAGATTTTTACTACATTACCATTCTGGCACTAACAGAATCCAATAATTCACTAGTAATTTTTTGTTGTCTGATCCGGTTATATTCCAAAGAAAGATCTTTTACCACATCAGTAGCATTATCATGAGCGCTTTTCATCGCCACCATTCTAGCTGAGTGTTCGCTAGCAATTGATTCTAGAATGATGTGATACATATATAAACCGAGATATTTTGGTAGTAGTTGGTTAAAAACAGACTCAACATCTGGCTCAAAAATATAATCTTTGCTAAATTTAAATTTAACAGACTTTTCCTCTAACATGATCTGTTCAAAAGTTTCATTTATATCTTCTTTTTGAATTGGGAGGAGCTGTTTAACAGATAGTCGTTGGACAATGGTGGAAATAAATTCCATAAAGACAATGTAAACTTTTTGGTACTCTTTATTTTCAAAGCTGTTATAAATGGTGTCATATAGTGGAATGATGTCTCGATATTGAGGTTTGTCTCCATGAGTGGGGAATTCAGCTAATAAAAATCGATGAGTTTTCATGATGTGCTCTTTAGCTTTTTTACCAACAGTGATAAATTCAAATCTGGTATCTTTTAAATCTGGATTTTTTTCTAATATATCTGCTTGCCAAGATTCCAAACCTCGATAGAGATTACTATTTAAGCCCCCACAAAGACCCTTATCTGATGAGAGCACAATCACTAGGTTTTTCTTTGGAGCATCTTTAGCTATTTGTGGTGATTCTAAAAGAAAATGAGACACGTCTTGTTTCATAATCTCTACAATATCAGTTAATATCTCTTTCATTTTTTCAGTATAAGGACGACTAGAAAGAGCCATGTCTTGAGCATGACGCATTTTAGATGCCGCTACCATTTCCATTGCCTTAGTAATTTTAGAAATGTTAGTGGCACTTTTAATACGTCTTTTTATGGACTTGGTTGAGCTCATAATTACTCTTTGTCTACCTCTTGTTTTTGTTGAGCCTCTACTAGTTTTTTATCAAGTAAGTCAGGGTTAAGTTTATTGAATAGCTCAGTAGCTTTTTTTATTTTTTCAATAAGTTTATCCGATAGTTTCTCTTCCTCATTAATTTCTTTTTCTATTTTTGGATACTTAACTGTCATGAACTTAAGATATTTGCTTTCCCATTTTTTAACATTTTCTATTTCAATAACGCTGAGGAAACCATTGGTAACTGCCCAGATAATCAAAATTTGATGCGTAACACTCATTGGTTCTTCCCAACCCTGCTTAAGAATTTCGGTGATTCTTGCTCCACGATCGAGCTGAGCTCTAGTTTGAGGGTCAAGATCAGATGAAAATTGAGCGAATGCTGCTAGCTCACGATATTGAGCTAGATCAAGTCTTAGTTTTCCAGCGACTTGTTTCATGGCTTTGATTTGAGCTGATCCTCCAACCCTAGATACAGACAGACCGACATTAACAGCAGGTCTGATTCCAGAATAGAAAAGATCAGATTCTAAATAGATCTGCCCATCAGTAATAGAGATAACATTAGTTGGAATGTATGCTGATACATCTCCAGCTTGAGTTTCAATAATAGGTAAGGCAGTTATTGAGCCACCGCCGTAGTCTTTACTCAGACGACAAGCTCTCTCTAATAATCTAGAATGGAGATAGAAAACATCTCCAGGATAGGCTTCTCTACCAGATGGACGTCTAAGTAAAAGAGACATTTCTCGATAAGCCCAAGCATGCTTGCTTAAATCGTCATAAACAATTAGAACGTCTTTCCCCTTTTCCATAAAGTATTCACCAATAGCTACTCCGGCGTAGGGAGCTAAATATTGAAGTGGAGCTGGGTCGGAGCTAGTAGCGGCGACGATAATAGTGTGATCCATGGCGTCGTGTTTTTTAAGAGTGTCATGAAGCTGAGCAACAAAAGAAGCTTTTTGACCAATGGCGACATAGATACAAATTAAATCTTGTCCTTTTTGATTAATGATAGTGGTCAACGGTATGGCTGATTTACCAGTACTACGATCACCAATAATTAATTCCCTCTGTCCTCTACCGATAGGAATCATGGAGTCAATTGATTTGATACCAGTTTGAACTGGTGTGTTTACTGGGTGTCGAGTAATAACCCCAGGAGCAATTTTTTCTAGTAATTGTAGATTTTTAGTTTCAATTGGCCTTTTTTCATCCAGTGGATCTCCCAAAGGGTTAACAATGCGACCCATTAAAGATTCATCAGCTGGAATAGCTAGTACTTGTCCGGTGGTGGTAACTTGATCACCTTCTTTAAGATGACGATATTCACCTAAAATAACTGCTCCTACAGAATTAGCTTCTAAATTAAAAGCGAGAGCTTTTGTTTTTTGAGGTAAATCAATAATTTCACCCAAGGCAACGTCATTAATACCGGCAATTGTAGCCACACCATCTCCAATAGTTATTATTTGGCCGATGCTTTTAGCTTCCGGCTTTGCATCAAAATCACCAATTATTTGCTGAATTTCTTTAGCAATAGTTTTAATGGTTGCGGGGTTAATTTTTTGTTTAGGCATATAGCATTGACTCCCTTAGTTTTTCTAATCGATATTTTAAGGAAACATCAAGAACTTTATTGCCGACTCTAATAATAAGGCCACCAATAATTGATTTGTCTACTTGATATTTAATTTGAGGACTAAAATCAAAGTTTTTTTTGATAAACTCGGACACATCCTTTTTTTCGGATGGCTTTAACTTTACACAAGAGGTGATTAGGGCAGTATTCTCCGTTCCTTTTAACCAGCCTTGTTTTTGTTGGATTTTACTTAGCTTAGAAAGCTGGTCAACTTGACCTACATTTTCTAAGTATTTGATAAAACCCTTAGCTATCTGTTGAACTCTGTCATTTTTAAGTTTCATTGATTTGCTTTATTTTAGCCTTTGCTAATATTTTAAGCTCACGATCAACGATTTTATGTTGATCTGCTGAAGTTAGAGTTTCTTCTAATACTTTAGCAGTCATATCAACAACCAAATTTCCAATTCTATTTTTCATTTTTGCTTCTTCATCATTAAGTTTTTCTTTAAGATTTTCAAACTCTTTTTGAGCAATATCTTGAGTTTCAGTTTTGGATTGAGCTACTATTTGTTTAGATTGATCAGTGGCTTGTTTACGAGCTTTACTTAAAATTTCAGTGGCTTCTTTTTCAGCTTTGAGTTGAATTTTCTTTTTAAACTCATCTAGACCTGCTTTTTCTTCTAGATTTTTTTCAGCTGCTTTGATGCCATCTTGAATTTTTTTATTACGCTGATCAATTATTTTTACAATTGGGCCATAAAGAAACTTATTTAGAACAAAAATTAAAACTCCAAAGTTAATAATTTGAAATAGTAGCTGATACCAATGTATTTGCATAGTTTATTGCCTTAATGGTTTTAAACGAATTTTAATATTAGGGCCACTACTAGTGAGTAGATAGCAATAGCTTCGGCAAAAGCTACACCTAAGATCATCACAGTTTGAACTTTAGATGCGGCTTCAGGATTTCTCCCGATAGCTTCCAAAGCTTTGGATACGATCAAACCAATAGCGAAAGCAGGAGCAAGTCCTCCAAAGGCCATGGTGGCTCCTACTATTAGATTAGTGTTGCTGGCCGTTTGAACTGCCTCGGCTGCGATTTCTGCACTCATAATTTTCTCCTTAGTTAATAATTAATAATTAATGACTACTTGATGTGGCAATATTAACAAACACTAGGGTTAATGTTGCAAAAACTAAAGCTTGAATAAAACCAACAAATATCTCTAATCCAATAAAAGGAAGTGGTGCGAATACTGGTAGTAAAAAAGCAATTACGGCTAGCAATACTTCGCCTGCGAAAATATTTCCAAACAACCTAAATGAAAATGACATGATTTTAGCAAACTCACTAATTAACTCTAGCAAGCCAACAAAAAAATTAATTGGATTAGAGAAGTTAATGAATTTTTTAAAGTACTTTACACCCAGGCTTTTATAACCAAAGACTTGAACCATAAACACAGCTACCATGGCGGTGCCAAGAGTAATATTGAGATCAGCAGTACCACCTCTCAATAGGGGTACAAATTTTCGTCCATTATTTACCCAAATGGTTTCAAATCCAGGCAATAACCCTGCCCAGCTAGCAATAATTACGAAAAGGAAGATTGAGCCAAATAGGGGTAAAAAATCTCGAGCTTTTTGTGGGGCAATTGTTTGGGCAAAACCATAAAGAGTTTCCACGAGAGCTTTTATGAACAGAACAAACTTAGTATTTTTATTTCTATTTTGATAAAATTTATATGCTACTAGGGAAAGAAAAATAGTCGTCAGTAAGCTTACTAGCATGGAACTGGTAAAACCTAGCTCCCCAAAATAAAAAATCGGCTCAGCCGATATTGAAATATGCAGAGATGCCATTTCGAATTTCTGTAGTTATTTTTAATAAACTTCTAATTCGCCTTGAAAATAACAGCTATCATGATTAAAGTCAAGATTAGTTTGCTGGTTCGAGCTTTTCATCTAACTTAAATCCTAGTTTATTTTCCATTATTTTTATTAGTTCAATAGCAGTTTTTCTTGACTCAGGCCAGGCAGAATATTGATAATGTTTAAGGATGCTAATCAACATATTAGCTCTTTTTTGAGGCAAGGGAAATTTATGTCTATAGGGATCATCTTTTATATACCCTCCAGAAAAAGCCAGTGATCCAGTTCCACCTTCGTGGTCTTTAATTTCTTTTATGAGTTTAATTTTAGTTAGATTTTCTAGCTTTTCGTTTCTTAGTCTTACTATTTCACCAAAATGAATGTTAAGAACTCGTCCAACTCCAGAAATAACAGTATCATGTACAAATGGTGATGGCTCACCTTTTACTCCTAGATAAGTTACTCTAGAAAAAACTATTTTTTTAATTCCAGATAAGATCTGTTCAGTTTCATCTGCGAGTGAGTTTTGAAAAATTACCCCTAAGAGAGATTTAATTATTTCAGATCTTGTTTCATAGCTTTCAATATTTTGTGCATTAATTTCTGGGTCAAGAGCCCAAAAAATAAGAGTTTCTATGATTTGTTGTCGTTTTTTTAGGCCAGTTTTTGTATCTTGGTTTATCTCTAAAAATTTAATTACTTTTTTATCGACGTCAGATGGCAATATGTATGGGGCCATTTTTTTATTTTTAGCCTTAACCAGCTTAACCCTGCCTTTAAGAAAATTTTCGGAATCAGTTTCTCCAAAAATAGAAGCCATGAACTCATATCGAGGAGTCCATTTTTTTCCAAAAGCTAATCTAATAATTGGATCAAAGCGAAGCCAAGCATATGTTAGGAATAGAAAAAAGTTTTTGAGTTTTTTTCTCATTTAATCTCAATTATATCAAAGCGACTAATTTATTCTGCTAAAACAATGACAATGTCATATTCATCTTGAGGATCTTCGGTGTCGTCTTTTTCTTGAAAAGTGTATTTAAGATCAGTGGCTTCTTCTAGTAATGATACTAGAGCTTTATTGTCTTCCACCATGAGCACGTATGATCCAGACTCATAATCTCCCTTAGCGTTACCAGCTTTGACAGTGTCAAAATCAGTTAATTTATCAGCTATCTCACCTGCATAACCAGCTTTAGTAGTCGCATTTACTACTAATACAGCTAGATTAGCTGTTTCAACTTCTGGCTCTGGTGAAGGTGAAGGTGACGGAGATGGTGAGGGTGATTCTACAACTTCAGCAACTGGACTAACTGGCTCATCAGACGATGGTTGCGTAATTTGTAAAACTCCTAGACCAATTCCAATTCCAATTCCAACAGTGGCAAAGAATACTGCTAAGGTGACAAAAACCATTTTTAACATAGTCTTAGTTTTATCTTTATTTTTTATTACTTTTTTAGTTTTTTGCTCCAGGGCACCTTCTCTAGCTTCGCTATAGCCCAGGCTAGCTTCTCTGGCTTCGCCATTCACCTTCTTCACCTCGTCTGGAGCTGATTCTGTTTTTAATTGAGTTGTTTTTTTAACCTCAGTGGGTTTTTCAGTTTTTTTATCTTCTACTTCCACTGCTTTGTCCTCTTCATCGTCATCTTTTAGACCCTCTAGTAAAGCCTCGATCTCATCATCTTCTTTTACTGCTGTTTCTTTCGTTGTTTCTACTACGGCTGGAGTTGAGGGAGAAACCTCAGGAGTTACGACTGAAGCTACTGCTTCTTTTTCTTCAGTTTCTTTCATATCTTCAGCCTCTTCTTTTGTGTCTTCTTTTATATCTTCTTTTGGTTTTACTTCCTCTTTTTTAGTGGTAGCTTTTTGTGGTTTTGGTAAATCTGATTTTTCAGTTTCTTTCATATCTTCAACCTCTTCTTTTTTGTCTTTAGTGACTGCTGAAGCTTCAATTTTTGCGCCAGCTGGTGCTTTACCAATTTCAAATTGAGGAACTGGATAGTCACTAATAGATAGAGTTCTCATTCCAGACTCAATAATTTTTCCCACATAAGAAGGCATTTTATTTTCTTCGTTTTGTTTGGTGGATAGCTGTTGAATCGGGAGGGTATCACTGAGGTGTTCTTTCAGTTGTTCTTCAACCAACTCATTGCTAATTAAATAAATAGTTTGAATACTAGGCTCAGCTCCTTTTAATGTTTTGATGGTTTCATAGATGTTTTCTACTTTTTCTACTGTAGCCTGACTTGCTTGATCAACACCAATGTAATGAAGAGCCACATATAGCATTGAGTCAATCTGGATAACGCTAATTGAAGGCTCAAGTGAAACTAATGATTTAACACTCCAGCTAAGAGGAGAAATGCTTTTGATTTTAACCTTGGTTTGCTCTGCTGATATTTGGAGTGGCTCGAGTAGAGATTTTTCTAGTGCTGAGAGTTGAACTCTAGTAGCACCACCATGCTCATTTAAAATAGTGGTGTCTATTTGATGAGTATCGGTGTTTAGTCCTAGTTCTGGCAATAATTTTTTTGTTAAATATTCTTTAATTTTTGTGTCTGATTTTTCTTTAACATTGACGATGGTATTGGTAAATAAAAAGTCAGGTAGTATGAGTTGGTACTCTTCTGGATCTATTTTGTTAAATAATTTTAAGATATTTTCTGCGATGAACTCATTGTCATCCATATACTCGCCATTAATTTGGCGAAAAGAAGAGATAGTGAATGTGGAAGGTTTTTTACTAGGAAGTAACTCAGCTGAGTAAGCTACGTCTGGCAAGATATAAAGAAGTTTTTTAGTGTTTAGCATTTTAGACAGACCAATATAATACCTAATTACTAGTTTATAGTATGCATGATAGTGACCTGGCTTGGCAAGGAGAGATTAGAATATTTCTTTGTGGGTTGAGTCAGTTAAGCCAGTGAGAAGTTTGTAGGGGATGGTTCGCGCTGTTTTGGCTTGATGGAAGATTGAGTTTTTAGTAGTTTGGTCTGAGGAGTAAACTTCTATTTTGTCTCCAATTTTAGCTGTTTTTACTTTACTTAAATCGATAATAGTTAAATTCATGCAGACTCTACCAACAATAGGACAGTATTGATCATGAACTTTAACCACTCCTTTATTTGAAAGTCGACGATCTATACCTTCATAGTACCCTGCAGGCAAAATACCAATAGTCATGTTTTTAGGTGCTTGGTAGGTTAAGCTATAGCTAATTAAGTCACCTTTTAGGAGTTGTTTAATTTGAATAAGAGTAGATTGGAAAGTCAGGGCCGGTTTGAGGTAAGTGAGTTGTTTTTCAAATGGGGAGATTCCGTAACTAGCTATTCCGGCTCTGATTAAATTGAAAGTTTTATCTTTTGTTTTAAATGCTCCAGCGGAGGCAGAGATATGTTTCCACTGAGGATTAATATTATGGTCATTAAGGATTTGCAAAGCCTGATGATAGTTTTTGAGTTGTTTTTTAGTGAATGACAGATCACTTTGATTGTCTGCATCAGCAAAATGAGAAGCGAGTCCTTTAATTTTTAGATTTTTAAGCTTTTGAAGCTTTTTGATAAAACTAAGTAGATTTTTAAGCTGTATCCCTTCTCTACTCATTCCGGTATCAACAAAAATATGAATACTACATCCAGGCTGATGTTTGTTTAAAGCTTGAGCTGTTTCTAGATCAAAAATGGAGTAATGAAAAGGAAGTGGTTTAATAGCGTAGTTTCTGTAATCAGTGTAACCGATGATTAAAATGGGTGTTTTAATGTTTTGCTTATAAAGTTCATAAGCTTCATAAAGGCTATCAACTATTAAAAAGGGTGGTTTGAGTTGATCAAAAATTGGAGCCACCGTGGTGAGACCATGACCATAGGCATTACTTTTGAGAACTGGAGCAACTCTGGCTTGGGGTTGGAGTTGTTGGAGAAATTTATGGTTATTTATTAAAGCTTGCTTGTCAATTAAAATTTTATTGAGGTGATGGTATTTTTTGCGAGTGAAAGGGTTATTCATGAAGGGGTGAGCCCATTGTCCCTCAGGTGGAACACCTTTTCAAGAATGTCATCGAGACATACGAGAAGTTAAAGGCTCTTGGTTTTACTTATTATAACGGCAAAGTTAGTAGTGTTGATATTATAAAGGAAGAAAAGTCATGATCAACTCTACTTTATATGACGAAAAGACTTTTTATAATAAATTCGGGCGAGATTTACTTCGCTCTAAGAGCGAAGTCGTGATTGAAAGTCCATTTATTACTACTAAGAGAATGAATAAGTTAGCTCCAATATTTAAAAAGT
>Ga0307992_1002045_pt1 | contig 11630 bp, 7 predicted proteins | sample EllFjometagen133_FD_203162 | JGI IMG/M metagenome (GOLD analysis project Ga0307992, IMG submission 203162) | Marine microbial communities from Ellis Fjord, Antarctic Ocean - #133 | ecosystem: Environmental > Aquatic > Marine > Unclassified | place: Southern Ocean | collected 2014-10-08
ACGATTTAAAACTCAATTGAGCTTTGCTATATTCTAACATCTTAGTTTTATGAAAAGGTAGAGAAAAATAATTAACATCTCTGCCTTTTATTTTTTGCTCAACTGAGCCTTAAATCCTATAATGTTGAAACAATAAATTTACCTTTTGAATTTTGTGCACGACTGTTAAGGAGTTTGTTCTTATTATAAGTTAATATAAACTTATTAATTATTGTTTCTAATTCTTTAGGTGGCTTCCATACAGTTATTAATATATCATCAATAAATTCATTTGAAGTCATTTTAAATCCAAGTTCAGAAAGACCATTATCTTCTTTAATGACTGATATAAAAGATTGAAAAAATGGTATATTCATAGGATTATTATTGCTTATTAAAAATGCTTGATTGTATTCGGGATAAAATATTTCAAGTTTCTTTTTATTAAAATTCAATATTTGGTTAACCGGAGTATCTACTTTTATGTATAGATTATCAGGAAATTTAAAATAAATTTTACCTTTTGTTATTTCAATTTTATTATTTTCATTGTGGGTCCTTTCAAAATCAACTGAAATATTTTCAATAGTTTGAGCAAACATACTTAAACAAAAAAAATGAAAGACAATAAATGTCAACATTTTACAAATCATACTCTTCTTCATACATTAGTGTATAAAATTATAATACAGGGATATATTAGTTTATCCCTGTATTAATTTATTAAAATTTATTACTAAGCTAATAAACCGCAGCACTACTTGCTGCCATTATTAAATAGACTGCACCACAACCAACCCAATAGACAATTCCTCCATAGCAAGAATTTTTCTGCATAATAGATTTTCGTTTTGAATTATAACCATCTGTGTAACCAGCTACAAATTCAGGAGATTTACCAACAAGTTTACCTTGTGGAACTGCCGGATTAAACAAAGAAGGGTATATATAAGATATACCACCAGTTAAGCAACCAACAGCAATCCACATTCCACCAGAAACATCTGCAGTAGCATCTTTCTCCCCTTCACTAAATCCATTTAATTGACTCTGTGAAAAAACTGTCATTGGTAATAATATAACGATTAATAAAAAAGTAAAGATTGTTTTTTTCATATCTTTTTAATTAAAGTTTTTAAATAATATTTTTTTTAATTATTGATTTATACTAATGCGGAATAGATTTGCAAAATTATTAAATATCTGTTGCAACGCATAACTACTTCTTAGCTAACTCAAAATTATGTAAATCCACAAAAATATAAAACTGTCTTTTTCATATTTTTCTGATAAAACATTATTAGTTAATTGTCAAGTTTTACAAGGTTGTTTAAGAAAACTTGAATTTTAATTTGAATTTCAAAGTTAAAATTTTATTTTTAAAACACCTTATATTCACAAATAAGTTATTAACAAAACTCGCTAAACAACTGTATAAAAGTATTTTACACGATGTTTAACAGGTGAAAATTATTTGGTTATCAATTATAGTGATATTATACGAAATCTAACGAATGTTTATTTAAGTGGAAGTGATTGCATAGAAGACATCAATATACACCTTGGCGATCATTTAAAAGTTATTCCCGATAATAATGTTCATAGTCCTGACACAGTTTTAAGAGATTTTTTCTTCTTATTTGTCTCCCCTACTCAAATTAAATTTCTCAGGATGACGTGGTGTTATTGTTTTGTAAAAGTTTTCGATTTCAATTAGATCTTTATTATAATCGCCTTTTGGAATTATAAGAGGACCAACACCGCCTTCTTTTTTTGCATAATCAATATATCCTAATGCGATAGGAACATTTGCTTTTTCGGCAATAAGATAAAATCCTTTTTTCCATTTTCTTACCAACTTTCGTGTACCTTCCGGGGTGATAACAACATACAAAGATTTGCGGTTCTTAAACAAACCTGCAATTTCATCAACCATATTATTACGTTTTCCACGATCAACAGGAATTCCTCCCGTGGACTTTAATAATCCTGAGACAGGAAATATAAAAGCTTCTTTTTTTATTAAAAAATGTGCTTTTATTCCTAAAGAAAAATAAGCTAATCGTCCAATGATAAAGTCATAATTACTTGTATGTGGCGCAACTAGGATTACACATTTGTTTACGTTTGGCGGGATACATCCGTATATTTTCCATCCCCAAATTTTGAGAATAAGTTTTGCTATAAATTTCATATTAATAATTGTTTCATTAGCAAAAATAAGTTTTTCCTATAACAATTCGGACTTTTTAAAATAAATCCCTTTCGATTCATTTAATTGTATGAGAAACAAATGTAGAAAAGAAAATGAAGCTCCCCGCCGCAGAGCAGCGGGGTATCAATTGGAAATTATTTTCTTATCGCCGCAAGCGGTGGGGAATATAACCCTGGAGATCCCTCGACTATTCTCGGGATCAGTTCGACTAAATAATTTTGCTTCACAAAATTAAAGTCTCACTGATTTGAAAAAAGCAATACATATTGTTATTGTAGAATATATTTTATTTTATTTGAAAATAAATATTAATTATTATTTGAAAACAATTACTTTTAATCAAGCAAAAATATTCGAGTCTCAGTTTATCTTATTTTTACAAAGCATCTGAGCTTGTAGTATTTAAGAAAATATTGTTTTAGACAAAAAATAAAAATCAATCAAGAAAATAAAAATGAAATCAATAACCCTAACTTTTTCTGCCATTTTGTTAAGCCTGTTTTCATACTCTCAAATCAATGATAAATATGATTGGGAAGATCCATCAATAATTTCCCAAAATAAAGAGAAAGCACATTCCACTGCTATTTCTTTTAATACTCTTGATCAGGCAATGAAAGGTGAAATTCAAAAATCGCCCAACTATAAATCCCTTAACGGGGATTGGAAATTCAACTGGGTAAGAAAACCAAACTTACGTCCTCTTGATTTTTACAAAATTGATTTTGATGACACAGATTGGAAAGAAATTCCTGTTCCTTCAAACTGGGAATTGCAAGGCTATGGAATCCCAATTTATGTAAATCAACCTTACGAATTTACCAGCGACCCAAAACCTCCACAAATCCCCCACGACTATAATCCCGTTGGTTCGTACCGTACAAATTTTACAATCCCTGAAAACTGGGATGGAAGAGAAATATTTATCCATTTTGGAGCTGTAAAATCAGCAATGTATTTGTGGATAAATGGCAAGAAAGTCGGTTACAGTCAGGGAAGTAAATTACCGGCAGAATTCAATATCACACCTTATATTATAAAAGGAGAAAATAATCTTGCCCTTGAGGTTTACCGATGGTCGGACGGTTCATACCTTGAGTGTCAGGATTTTTGGAGAATTAGTGGGATTGAAAGAGATGTTTATCTTTTTTCAACACCAAAAGTTCATATTACAGATTTCTTTGCCGATGCAGGACTTGATGAAAACTTAAAAAACGGAGTATTAGATCTTATAGTAGATATTATAGATTATTCTGAAGAAAATTATGGTGATGATTTTATTTTTAAAATTTCGATTTTGGATGAAAAGAATCATGTGATTTTTAAAAATTCACAAAACTTCACACTCAATAAAAAACCAAATGATGCAATAAAAACCCAAATTACAATTCCTGATGTAAAAAAATGGTCAGCTGAAAAACCAAACCTTTATACTCTCATTCTTTGCCTTTCAAATAATGAAGGTGTAATTCAAGAATTTAATTCATGCAAAATTGGTTTTCGAAAAGTTGAAATAAAAAATGGACAATTACTTGTAAACGGAGCGGCAATATATATAAAAGGTGTAAACCGACATGAGCATAATGAATTCACTGGTCATGTTATTTCAAAAGAATCGATGATTAAAGACATTCAGTTAATGAAACAATTTAACATTAACTCTGTACGAACCTGCCATTATCCCAATGACCCGTATTGGTATGACTTATGCGATAAATATGGATTGTATGTGATTGATGAAGCCAATATCGAATCACACGGAATGGGATATCATCCTGACCATACTCTTGGAAATAATCCGGATTGGGAAAAAGCTCATCTCGACAGAATCGAGCGTATGATAAAACGCGACAAAAACCATCCATCAGTCATCATTTGGTCGATGGGAAATGAAGCCGGCGATGGGGTTAATTTTGTTAAAGCCTCAAAATGGATTCATAATTTTGATCCTTCACGACCTGTGCATTACGAAAGAGCTTTGTTGAATTCTCATGTGGATATTTACAGTCCGATGTATGCCGGGATAGGCTATTTGGAATGGTATGCAAAAAACCATACTGACCGCCCTTTAATACTCTGCGAATATGCTCATTCAATGGGAAACAGCACCGGAAACCTTCAGGATTATTGGGATGTTATCGAAAATTATGATGTTCTTCAGGGAGGATCAATTTGGGATTGGGTTGATCAGGGATTGGCTCAAACAGATAAAAATGGAAATAAATTCTGGGCTTACGGTGGCGATTTTGGGCAAGAGGATGTTCCGAGTAGTAGTAATTTCTGTATGAACGGAATTGTTTCTGCCGACAGGTCTATTCATCCGGCAATGTGGGAAGTAAAAAAAGTTTATCAAAACATTGAATTTAAACCAAATTATACTTCGAGAAAATCATTTGATATAAAAAATAAATTTGATTTTACTAATTTAAGTGAATTTCATTTCTTTTGGGAGATTTTTGAGAATGGAGAGAAAATATCACAAGGTAAAATCCCGGAATTAGTTGCTGATCCTCATCAGACAAAAACAGTTAAACTTAAATTAACAGATATTAATTTTTCGAATGGAAAAGAGCATTTTATAAATTTCTATGCGAAAACAAAAAAAGCTACCGACCTTGTTCCAAGTGGTCATATAATTGCAAGCGAACAAATTGAGCTCCCTTCAACAATGCAAATGCCTTATGTTCCGGATAATATGCCATCTTTGAAATTCAAAGAGAAAAAAAATAAAATTTATATAAAAGGAAATGATTTCAAAATAACATTCAACTCAAAAACAGGTGAACTGATTTCCTATTTATATAATGATGAAGAATTATTAAATTTTGCTCCAAAAATAAATTTCTGGAGAGCACCAACAGATAATGATTTTGGTTTTCACATGAACGAAAAATACGGAATCTGGCGACATGCAGGAGACAATAAAGAATTGAAAAATATTAAAATTTCAGAGATAAAAGAAGGAGAACTATTAATCGAAACTGAATATTATTTAAAAAATGTAAAATCTAAATTCAATATATCTTTTTTAATTTTTGGAAATGGTGAAATAAAAATATGTAATCATTTTATTCCCGGAATTAAAGGACTACCTGACTTGCCAAGGTTTGGGATGAGCTTTATTTTTGACAAACGATACAATAATATTGAATATTATGGGCGTGGACCTCACGAAAATTATTGCGACAGAAACACATCATCTTTTGTCGGAATTTATAAAAGCACCGTAAAAGATCAATATTTTCCTTATGCACGTCCTCAGGAAAATGCTTATAAAACTGATACCCGCTGGCTTGAATTATCTGACAAAAATGGAAATGGAATAAAAATATCAGGTTTACCGGTTTTTAGTTTTTCTGCTCTTCATTTCAGCAATGATGATTTTGATCAGCTTACAAAAGCAAACTCCAAACATCTTAATGATCTGAAATCACGTAAAGAGGTTTATTTAAATATTGACCTAAAACAAATGGGTGTTGGAGGCGATGATTCGTGGGGAGCAAAGCCACATGAGCAATATAGAATTCCCGCAAAGGAATACAAATTTTGTTTTAAGATTACACCAATTGAATAACAAATTAATAATAAAAAATCAGAACGCGGATAACACAGATAAATGCAGATTTTCGCTGAAAAAACCTGTAAGGAAATTTTTCGACATTTTAAATTCATAATTAAAAAAATAAAAAAGTGCAACAAAAACACTACGGCTGAAAACCCAAAAACAAATGAAAAGACCAATATTTTTCTCAGAATTTCTGTTATTCCTCACAGCTCTTATTTGGGGATTATCTTTTGTAGCTCAACGCAAAGGGATGGAATTTGTTGGTCCGTTTATTTTTAACGGAATTAGATTTGGTCTGGGCAGTATCTCTTTGATTCCATTATTATTTCTAAAAAGCAATAAAAACAATACCAAAAAGATAAGCAATAAGAAACCCGGCATTTCCTTAATTGTTGGAAGTTTTTATTTAGGAATTGTGCTTTTTTTGGGAGCAACGTTACAACAAATAGGCATTATTAATACAACTGCTGGAAATGCTGGTTTTATTACAAGTTTGTATGTTGTTTTTACTCCATTAATTGGATTATTTTTCAAGCAAAAACCAGGCAAGCAAGTATGGGCAGGAGTAATCCTTGCAGCAGTTGGACTTTATTTTTTAAGTGTTTCCGGTAATTTTACTGTCTCCTCTGGTGATATACTGGTTTTTCTCAGCTCAATATTTTTTGCTGCACATGTTTTACTTATTTCATGGCTTTCGCCGAAATTTAATGTCATATTAATCTCAATAATACAGTTTTCAATCACTTCTGTTTTGAGTTTGATTATTGCTTTTGCAAGCGAAGAAATAATTTGGGAGAATATTAAGTTAGCAGCAATTCCAATTTTATATGGCGGGATAATGGCGGTTGGCGTTGCATATACTCTACAAGTTTTTGCACAACAAAAAGCCAAACCATCACATGCAGCAATAATTCTTAGTTTCGAAGCTTTGTTTGCTGCCGTTGGAGGTTGGTTAATTTTAAATGAAATTTTCACTTTGCGTGAAGTTGGAGGCTGTATTCTAATGCTTTTTGGAATTATTGTTGCTCAAATGAAACTTAAAAAATTTGGAGCGCAAATAACAAAGCTAAATACTAATTTTCGTGGAAGAAATTGAGAGAAAATTTTCTGCATTTTACATTCAATATTTTAAACTTATAATCACACAAATTTTATTTCTTTTCTTTCCCTTTAATTTATAATAATGAAAAATTAGAAATTTTGCTGAATGATATATTTATATCAATTGAATTTCTAAATTGCTGATAAATATTTTGAAATATTTTTTTCTTTGTCAAGGCAAATATTCTTTGCATCCGTACGGACGGAATTGCGAAGCAATCATGAGTTCCTATAAATAATATTAAGTCACGAACTAAATAATATTTAAACTAACCCGTGATAGAATTTTGTATTTAGTAGATAGCATATTTTGTGCCTAATAGATGAATAATTTCTTTACATAGCTGTATCTATGGAACTAAATTATGAAGAATAGTAGGTGCAAAAGATGCATATAATATTGCAAGATTCTATGATGGGTTAGTATAACGCAGAGAAAGGAAAAAAGAAACGAAATATATCGGTAATTTGGATGTTCAGTTGGTATTACATATAGATACCCCGTCCGCTTGTATTCTATGATAAAACAAAGTAAAATAAACAAAAGTTATTAACATTTCATTCTGCTAATATCCATTTACAAACTCCTCAACGAAAGAATCAAAAAGATTATAAAAAGCAACCATATATATTTAGAAAATCGAGAAAACGCATTGAAACTTTGTTTTTACAACTATGTGATCAGTTTATGATTTACAGAAATTATGCAAAATCTTTTGAAGTGTTTAGAACAAGAATCTTGTCTAAAATTTTACTCTTACAATGATTCAATACCTAAATAGATTTGTTTTTGATAGTCCTACTAATAATCTTAAACTAAACTTGTCCTTGGACAACGGGTTAAATTAGATTGAATATAAAGTGCTAAACTTGAAAATAATTTTTATTGTCAAAAAAAAATACTACATTTACACAAGATTCTTTGGAAGAATCTTATTACTTTCATTAATGAAAAAGTTAGTATGTAAAAAACTACAGAAAGAGTACGTTACAATTGTACAGATAGAAATTTTAATCAAGTCAATTATTGCGACTATGCGAATAGTATGCATTTTTTAAAGTTCTTATGAAAAAAATATTAACATATAGTTTTATATTACTAATTACTTTAGGAATAATATCATGTCAAAAAGATTTTAGTAAAGTTTCTACATCAGAATGGAAACCTGAAATCGCAATGCCCTTTATTCATACCTCAATTTCAATTAATAATTTATTTTTTGATGATAGTAACCTAGTAACAATGAATGATAGTTTGCTGGCATATTTCTATTTTCGGGATTCTGTTTTCAGTTTGTCAGCAGACACAATTTTTGAATTTAAAGAGGATATTATTCAGGAGGAAGTTTTTTCCATTGGTGAACTTTCAATGTCACAAATTAGTTCTCAAGCAACGGGCTCTATGAATGATATGCTACCATATCTTGATCAAGACACACGTGATACACTTTTACAATATGATGGTGAGGAACATTTGTTTCCTTCATTTCAATTAACTGCACCCCTAACAATTGAGGCTGGTTTAATCGAGGATTTTATTCAATTAACTTTTTCTTACGGTATATTGTATATAGATATCTATAACTCTCTTCCCATTAGTTTATTGGGGTTGAGCTGTGATATTTATGATAAAAAGTTTGACAGAATAATTAAGCAAATTAATATTTCCGAAATTTTGCCAGGCCAGCAAATGGTTGATTCGGTAATTATTAGTGGATTAACATTGGGAAATGAATTTTCATTCATTATCAATCAGTTAAGTAGCCCTGGAAGTTTTCCAGACAATGTTTTAATTAATCTGGAACAGGGCATTACATTTGATTTACATACTAGTCAGATTCGTGTAATAAATGGTCAGGCCAAAATTCCAGAGCAAATTATGTATTCTGGTATAAAAAATGCTTTTTTTGATTTGGAAAAGGAAGAATTATACCATATTATTTTCTCAAAAGGTAATTTTCTGTATACACTTTATTCTGAGTTAAAAGTAGATGTTGGTTTTCGCTTACAAATGCTTACCGCGTTAATTGACAATTATGTTCCATACATGGATTTCGCCCTTTTGGCTGGAGCTTATGTTTCGGATGAGTTAGATATAAGTAACATGTATGCTGATCTAAGCACAGATGCTTCACAGCCTTATAATAGATTACCAATTAGTTATGAAATTATTATTGAACCAACTGATTTTATTGTAGAATTTGATTCTTCTGATAAGGTTGTCAGTAACATGCATTTGGAAGAAATGCATTTATCGTATGCTGATGGGTACATGGGGCAACAAATAATCAATATTTCACAAGACACGCTTGATGTTGACTTTGATTTCTTAGATCGATTACAAGGAGAACTCATTTTAGAAGAGCCCACTATTACTTTGAATTACTTAAATAGCATAGTTGTTCCCATTCGTATTGCAACAGAGTTTTTTGGTATAAACTATAAAACTGGTCAAACACATTACTTGGAATACGACTCAGTTGATATTGATATTCCTTCTACACCTGGAACTGAAATTAGTGGTGAAATAACTATTGATAAAACAAACTCTTCAATTGTAGATTTTCTTGCGATTCGACCTGAAAAAATTATTTACTACGGAGGCGGTAAGAGTAACCCAGAAGGAAATAACATTAATTATTTGTATGATTACTCAAGATTAATTGGCAGTGCAGAGTTAATGGTCCCACTTATTCTTACTGTTGACCACTTAAATTTTACTGATACTCTTGGAGTAACAACGTCATCTGAAAACTTACCAGTTGAAAAAGGGTTTATAAAAATAAATATACTTAATGGTTTCCCATTTGAAATGATATTGAATTTGGCAATCACCGATTCAATATCAGGGCAGATATTTGACACACTATACCTGGGCAATATTGCTCCTGGTCTTGTAGATGAAAATGGCATGGTAATAGAAAGAATCAGAAGTGAGATTTCTATTGAGATTGGTCAAGAATTTTTGGAGAATCTTAGAATCTCTAATCAGGCAATATTAGGTATCGAAACCAACTCTCTCGGAAGCAGCCCTATAAAACTTTATTCTGATTATAAAACAGAAATTGCCATTGGTGTTATCTCAAAAATAAACCTATAGTATGAATTTGCAATTTAAATCATACTTGTTCGTTACTGTCTGTACAATTTTTATCTTTGTAACAGAGGTTAATGCACAATTCGAAATGGGATTATATGGTTTACGGGAGATACCACAAAGCAATTTAATTAACCCGGCATTTATCCCCGAAGGAGAGCTGATTATAGGTATACCATTTTTGTCCTCAATCTCACATTCAACTTACAGTAGTAGCTTTTCCTTCAACGACATTTTTATAAAAAAGGCAGGTAGTGATTCTCTTTATCTTAATCTGAGCAGCATCGCATCTAAAAATTATACTAAGAATTTTATTACGGGGTATGTGGAAAACGACATAATCTATTTTGGCCTTAAAATCAAAAAAAATGGTTACTTGAGTTCAGGAATCAGAAATCGAGTATATTCAAGGGTTATGTATTCCACAGATATGATAAAACTCCTATGGAATGGTAATGGAAACTACATAGGAGAAAAACTTGATCTTACTAATACTTTCATTAACCATGATCATTTTCTTTCTTATTATGTTGGATATAGTTTAGTTATTAACAAAAATGTAAGCCTCGGCTTACGAGCAAATCTTAATCAGGGCCTGTCATCAATACAAACAGTGAAAAATGAGCTGACTATGAGAACTTCTGCTCATAGTGATTATATTTATAACATTGATGCAAATACAGGCTTCTTAGTCAACACATCGGGAATAGTTGGTGACTCAGTTGATGGAAACCAATCTATATCAGAATACGTTTTCAACTTTAACAATATTGGTTTCTCAATAGATTTTGGAGGTGATTTTAAAGTCTCAGAAAGAATAAAACTTAACGTAAGTGTAGTTGATTTAGGATTTATTAGCTGGAAATCCAATCTTCGGTCGTATGAAAACACTAACGACAGTGTGCAATTTTCAGGTATCTATAACGATATTAACATTAACGAGGACGTTTTTCAAGCTTTTGCAGATTCGCTGAATGAGCTATTTGAAATTAAAGAATTTGATCAGAAATTTAAAACAATCCTACCAACAAGGATATATTTTGGAATTGAGTATTATAGTTTAAATAAGAAAAATAGATATAGCTTTCTTTTTTCTGGTATTTTCTTGAAGGAGAGTTTCTCTTCTGCTTTTTCTTTAGGATACGACAGAACTATTTCAGAAAGGTTTACATTTAAGGTAAACTATACTTATTTGAAATATGCCCCCCTTAATATTGGTGCTGGGCTAGTATTAAATCTTAAACCGATTCAAATTTATTTGATTACAGATAATATACTATCCGGTTTTTATTGGAGTGGACAAAAATATTTTAACTTCAGATTTGGGATAAACCTAGTATTTGCCCACAAAAGAGATATGAAGAAAGTGGAAGCAGATGTTATTGATTGAAATGTATTTGCATTAATTTAAACACCCTCTGGCTCGACTGTGAAACCAAACAAGTGAGAAGCGACTTGGTTTAAAACTATCACAAAATAAGCTAATACAGAAGAATAAATTGAACCAATATCTCATTCTCACATCAAGCTAAACCTCTTGCCAAACTTGTCAATGCCTGAAATACGTTGACCACTTATACTATGATTCCATATTACTGATAAATAAATTGAAATATTTGTGTCACATTTTTTTGCCATGATTTTAGGTGTATCTCATAGGGGTCTCATAGGGA
>Ga0307992_1002047_pt1 | contig 11628 bp, 9 predicted proteins | sample EllFjometagen133_FD_203162 | JGI IMG/M metagenome (GOLD analysis project Ga0307992, IMG submission 203162) | Marine microbial communities from Ellis Fjord, Antarctic Ocean - #133 | ecosystem: Environmental > Aquatic > Marine > Unclassified | place: Southern Ocean | collected 2014-10-08
CCAGGTGAGGTTTCCAACGTCGTGGAAACTGATTTCGGGTTTCACATCATCAAGCTTGAAGCCAAGCGTGAAATCGAACGCGGTGACTTTGAAGCTGAAAAGAATTCTCTAAAACAACAGGCAAGTCGCGAAAAGAGTGCTGAGTTGGCACAGAGAGCAAATCAATTTCTGGAAGAGCAGAAGCGTGCTGCTGGCTTTGAAGTTCTCACAGAAAATGTCCATACCTTTTTTATGATTTATGACAATTCTGGTTTCAAACAGGGCGCCATGGATGAAGTTCTGAAAAAACTGAACTTTGAGGCACCTCTTTTTAAACTGAATGGTAAAGAGCTTGGCAGTGACTGGCTGATTGAAGAGATGAAGTCTGTGGACGATGGACAGAAACCACGCTTCACTTCTGAAAACCAGATGTTGAGTATCCTTGATCAAATGATTACCCAAAACCTGATCATCGGCTATGGCTATAGCAATAATTATGAACAAGACGAAGATTTCGCCAGCAAGATTGATGCTCTGGTAGAGCGCTATGCTCTTGATGCATTCATAGCAAAGGAAGTGAACGCAAATCTGACTCCCAGCGAAGATGAGTTGATGGCTTTCTATGAAGACAACAAAACAGAAAAATATATGGACAAAAAGAAGGTGAAGGTTCGCGAGATCTTTGTGAAAGACAGTCTTTTTGCCGTCACTTTGAAAAAACGCATTGATGCTGGTGAGCTTATTGACAAGCTGGCCACTCGCTACACCGAAAGAAAAACCTCCCAAAAAGACGGTGGATTATTGCCGGCTTTCCAGGAGGGTCGCTATGGTGTCATGGGTAAAACTGCTTTCGCTATGGAAATTGGTGAAATGAACGGCCCCATAAAGCTCGGTAACGGCTATTCAATCATCAAGCTGGAGGAGACCATTCCTGAAGGACCAAAGCCCTATAAAAAGGTCAAGGGACGCGTTAGAACGGAAATCTTGAGTGACTTAAGAGCCCGGCGTAACGAAGCGGTCTATAATGATCTGACAAAAGAGTATCCTGTTAAAATCAACTACGCTGCTGTCTACTCTTTTTATGATGACGCCTCAGTCGAGAAGTAGTCCCTTATAAATGCGTAAATTTTTAATCATTCTGGTCATCTCCCTTTTTGCAGTCATGATTGCCTGCTCTGATGACCAGGATGATAACCTCATTGCCAAAGTCAACCATGAACGTCTTTCTTTGGACGAACTGGTCTTGATGTTTCCGGGGTTTATGTCCCTGGATAGTCTTCAGAAGTCTCTGTTGGTAGAAAATTGGATTCGGGAAACGCTTTTAGCTCAAGAAGCTGAGAAAAGCCTGATTCACCGGGACCCCATGTTTAACTACAGGGTGGAAACCTATCGTCGCAGATTGCTGGCAGATAAACAACTTGATGTCACCCTGAAAGATCAGGGAGGTGTAACCCGCGATGAAATCGAAGCCTATTACCAAACAAACCTTGAGTCTTTCAGACGCCAGAGTAATGAGTTTTTTGGTTTTCATGTCCTCTTGCCTTCCAGAGATGATGCCCGTGAGCTTGAAAAAGCCATTGAAAGGGGAGATCTTGAAACAAAGCAATCCCTGGTTGCCATGCACCCCAAGGAAACGGGTTTGTTTAAGGTTGAAAATCTCTTTCCTGAAGTAAAAGAATACTTGCTTAAAAAGAAGCGTCCTGGTGTTTTTGGTCCCATCAAAACCGACCTTGGCTATCACCTTGTGGAAGTCAAAACCTGGCACGATCGTGGGTCCTTGAAGAGTCTGGACGAAGTCTGGGAAGAAATTGCTGCCCGACTCTCAATCAACCGCCAACGTCACATTGAAACACAGCTTGTAGACAGCCTTAGACAATCTGGGAGTATTCTTTTCAACAAGAGTGTTCTCTATAATAGTTTCTCTGAATAGGTTATATCCAATGCGTTTTTATATACTCCTTTTTACCACCCTTATTGCTTTAAGTGCCAGCGCCCAGCAACTGATTGATGGTGTCGCTGCAATTGTTGGAGAAAAGGCTATTCTCTATTCTGAAGTTGACCAGGTTACCCAGGTTTTTGCCATGCAGGCCCAGCTTCCTTCCTACTCTTCACCAGCGGTTCTACAGCAGCTCCGTGTACGAGCTTTAGACGAATTACTCAACCAACAGGTTCTTCTCGAATATGCCCGACAGGAAACCATTGAGGTGGAAGATAGAAGCGTTCAGATGCAACTTGATCAATCTTTACAAAACATTGAACTGCAGTATGGAAGTCTCAGAAAAGCAGCTGAGGCTTTTGGTGTGGATCATTACAAAATCAAATCCTACTATGAAGATCAGATACGTACAAATCTCCTGGTTGAACAAGTCAAAATGGAACTTTTCAGTAGCATCAAGGTCAGCCGGCGAGAGGTTGAAGAATTCTATCAAACGTGGCAGGATAGTTTTCCTGCAAAAAACCCCCAGATTGATTTTTCTATACTCTCAATGTCCATTGAGCTGGGAGCCGATAAAATGGATCAACTTCGCAACCAACTCCATGGCATCAAAAGAGACGTTGAGGCTGGTAAAGTCACTTTTGAGGATGCTGCAACACAATATTCTAAGGATCCTGGTTCCGCAGCAAATGGAGGCAGCCTCGGTCTTGTAGGTAGGGGTGTTTTCGTTAAACCCTTTGAGGAAGCGGCTTTCGCCATGGAAATTGGTGAACTTAGTGATATTGTTGAAACTCAATTTGGTTTGCATTTGTTGCGTCTGGATGACAAGCAGGGTGAACAGGTAAGTATTTCACACATCCTTCTCATGCCTATTGTTGATGAACAGGATAGACAGAATACTTCAGCAAAACTTGGCAATATCAGAGAGGATATTTTATCTGATAAAACATCACTTGCCGAACAGGTTGAAATTTATTCAACGGATGAATATGTAAAATCACGCAAGGGTCAAATGGGCATGACTGATATATCCTTGTTGCCACAGGATATTCACGAACTTCTTCTTAATATTCCTCTTGAAAATCTTTCCATGCCAGTTTTTAGTGGTGACCAATATCACCTTATTATGGTACATCGCCGTCTTGCTGGGGGGAAGGTGAATTTGAATGACCACTGGTCCGATGTTGAAAATATGTCCCTTGAGTACAAGAAAAGGGACAGATATCAGTCTTGGATCGACGATCAACGCGATCGTATTTATATTCAGATCAAATAACTCGCTTATCACGTAATAAAATAATTCTTATCTTTCCATTTTAGTCTAGAGATTCATTTCGAGTAGTTTCTGCATTCCTGGATGTGTCGCGTATGCATTCTTGTGTGCAAAACCCATTTTTATCAAAGCCTGCTATTGGTTATAAACATCTCTTCCTCTAATACAACCATTATTGATGTCTGTTTTTTAATAACTTATGAAGAAAATGTAGGGTTATTCCCAATATTAACATTTTAGTTATCCACATAGGTTCTTTTTATAAGCGCTATCTTAGAATTGTTTATAAGGATACTTTGACTACCATCAGTTTAACACCTCTCCACATTCGATGTCTCACTATCAACACATATCTGAATCATGTTTTACAGGTTAATATTGTTGTTTATATTGATTTTACAATCATTTATATAAGGAGTTATCAACAATATCAATGCACTATACTACCACTACTATTTATATTAAATTAATATTATTATAGTATATAGCTGACCAATTGGTCGTGTAAGAAATCATGTGTTATCTTATTAATGTGCATGTATGTGCATATGGTTTTGGCGTATAAAGTCGTCCCAGTATGATGGGAAAGATTTATCACTGATTTTCAAAGTAATAATAGTGAAGCTTTTTGTGTCAAGACACGTGATATATATGACTTTGAATTCTGTAAATAAGAAATTAGCTATAATCTAGAGATTGAAGCAGTTGCTGTGAAAAATTAATTGGTTTGATGTATAGTGAAATTATCTTGACCTTAATGACAATAAAATCTGTTATTAACGTCTTTGACATGATCCATTACTGATTCATACCTCTAGAGGGATATTGTGAACCCGGAAACACGCCAAAAGATTATCAAAGTATTAACAGTTATAATAACTATATATCTGTTCCTTCTTACCATAAAGCTACTGGGACATAGTTTTAAGTTATTCGGCAAAGAATTCGCTGAGGCTATGCTTCAAACTACCTCAAATCCATTTACTGGTTTAATAATTGGTATTGTAGCAACCACCCTTATTCAAAGTTCTTCTACGACAACTTCAATAGTTGTAGGTCTTGTAGCTGGGAGTGTTGTGAATTTGGAGAATGCAATTCCAATTATCATGGGTGCAAATATAGGTACTACGGTTACCAACACTTTAGTGTCTCTGGGTCATATAGGTAAGAAGGCGGAGTTTAAACGGGCCTTTGCTGCAGGAGTCGTCCATGACTTCTTTAACATATGTGCAGTCATAGTTCTATTTCCAATAGAATTAAAATTCCATATTATTCAAAAGGTTGCCATTTTATTAAATGATAGATTCGAAGGTGTAGGGGGTTTGAAGATGTTCAATCCCCTGAAGGCAATTTTAAACCCAGTAATAGAGTTTGTAGACAAATTGATGGTTAATGTACCATATAATGAAATAGTACTTATGATTATTTCTGTCATTGGGATGTTCGCAGCTCTGGGTTTGTTAATCAAAACAATACGTTCACTGGTGGTCGACAAAATTGAAATTATAATCAATAAATATCTTTTTAAAAATGACCTGATGGGAATGACATGGGGTATGGGTATGACCTTTGTGGTTCAAAGCAGTTCAGTGACAACATCTTTGATCGTACCGCTTGCAGGAGCAGGTATAGTTAGCTTGAGAAAAATATTTCCCTACACAATGGGTGCAAATATAGGTACTACAGGAACAGCACTACTTGCTGCCCTGGCTACTGGCAATCCAGTAGCTGTTACTGCATCATTCGCTCATCTTGTTTTTAACATCTTTGGTATTTTAATCTTTTATCCATTAAAATTTATTCCTATTAAGATGGCTGAGAAAGTCAGTGTATATGTAGCTATTTCGAGAAAGAATTTAGTCACATTTTTACTTGGTTATTCAATGATATATTTTGTACCAATCCTATTTATAATATTTGGTTAAATAAAACAAAGGGAATTGTTATGTGGAAAGAAATAAGAACTCTATGGACCAGTGACAACTTGCTAAATGAGGCATGGGACCTTACATACGAAGCGATAAGCATTGATGCCGAGATGTTTAATGATGCTACAGATGCATTGTGGGGAGACAATCGCAAAACAGTACAAAAGCTTATTTTTAAAAAAGATAAACTCATCAATAAATATGAACGAGATATTAGAAGGAAAGTTATAACTCATCTTACGGTACAGGGAAACGATAGTTTAGCAGCAGGCTTGGTTTTATCAACTGTAATAGTAGACGTTGAACGTATCGGCGACTATATAAAGAATATAGTTGATCTAACAGAGATGCATCCTGAAGAGCTGCAAGGAAAAGAAGTAAAAGATAAACTTCATAAAATAGAAGCAGCCATAAAAAAAATGTTCAAAGAAGCACCTGAATGTATTGAAACGGGTGACGAAGAAGTAGCCCTTGTAATGTATTCAGAGACTAAAGAGATCGGACGGACCTGCGATCAAAGTATTGAACATCTCATTGTCAAAAATAAGGAGAAACTAGATTCTCCAAGCGTGGCTGTTCTCGTGTTGTATTATCGATATCTAAAACGAATAAATGCACATCTTCGGAATATTATATCAAGCGTGATAAATCCTTATGATCGCATCGGTTTTAAGCCCAAAAAACATAAAAATGTCTGAAACAAAAATCCGCAGGGCAACCATCGAGGATATATCAACGATTGTAGATTTCAATGAAGCAATGGCTTTGGAGACGGAAGGTAAAATATTAGAAAGCCCGATCTTAAGCTCAGGAGTAAATGCAGTCTTCCAGGATCCAAAGAATGGTTTTTACATCGTTTGCGAATTAGACCAGACCGTAAGAGCTAGTTTAATGATTACATATGAGTGGAGTGACTGGCGCAATGGGATGTACTTATGGATCCAGAGTGTCTTTGTGGACAAAGAATATCGGCAACAAGGTTTATATACAATAATGTATGATTATGTTAAAAATCTCGTGGTTAAAGAATCTAAGTTTGTGGGTGTAAGACTGTATGTTGACGAAGAGAATCTTAATGCTCAAGAAGTGTATACCAGACTGGGTATGAAAAAATCAAACTATCATCTATTTGAATATACAAAGCCCAAATAATTTAAATAGACCCATTCAGACCCATACAATTCAAACTATTTATCAAAAACTGAAGCTTAACAGCACTATCTAGATGAGTAGTAATAAAAATACCAATGTTTACCAATAAGCACATAAATGCAGACAATAACAATCTAAATACATCACAATTCTAAAAATCTATCCAGAAGTACATTTCTTTAAACCAGTTTTCTATCTGGGATCGAGATGGGACACACCCCCTGAGAATCACGGTGTCGTCGATAACGACTCATGGAGAAGACATTAAATCATATGACATGGTCTTTATAAAGTTCTCCACATTTTCAAGCTCAATAATTTTTCCCTGCTCATGAGTCATATCCTATAATAATTCTTAAGTCAATTTACATTTATTTCAATCACCACATAAAACTTTGATGTTTATCATAAAACAATTCTCTTATAGAGTAAAAATAAAAATTTAGCAAAAAAATGGAATGCCAGACGCAACAATAAAAATAAAAACTCTAATTTTTTTATGGAAAGAACCTTGCGCAAAATATTAATCTCTGGAAGAGAAAGGGAGACAACACTCAACATAAATGCCAGAGAAGTTCAAAGAGCGACGCCCTTTGCCAGAAGCGCTTTAAATACAGGTATAACTCTTGCAGCGCTACTGTAAGGAAGACCAATAATCACAGCAAAATGTAAAGACAACCAGGTGTCTTTACCCAAAAAAGAAGCCCAAAAAACTTAAGGGACATAACCATGGATAAAAGCACAAACGATAATACCCAATAATAAGTAGATACAGATGTTTACAAGGAATTTCCCTTACAGCAAGAAATCATGAATCCATACGCTGTCCGAAGGATGACGTTTCTGTCTGGAAAATAATTTGCTTCTTTGGTAAGTCCTGGATCCATTGCTGTAGATATTTTTCAAGATTAAAGCGACCCAAAATAACACAAGCTACAATGGCTACCATTAAACCAAGAAAAAGGTATAGCAGGGCGATCTTCCAGGCAAATAAACCAAAGAGAAGAGTCAGAGAAATATAATTAACCATGGGAGCTGTGATATGAAAAGAAAAGGTAATAGCAAGAGGTACAACAGACTGAAAAAAAAGATAAATAGTTGGATACCAAGGCAAGAGCAAAAAGGAGTGACAACCCCCAAAAAAAGCTGCCAAAATATTGGCAAGACCCAGAGAACGGCCAGTTAGCGGGGACCTTGTGCGTTCTGGTGTAAACCAGGTATTAATAATACCCATAAAAAAGACAACCCAAGAAAGGAGCAACAACAGATTAGGAGTATCATATATGAAAAAAGCAAACGCGTTATCAAGATATCTATTAGGTTGGACAGGTAATATCGAAAACGCCCAATTTCTTTAGCATGCTTTAAATATTCAATTTCTAGGCATGTCGAATTTTGTCGTTGAGATTATAGCCGTTTTTGCCAAAAGGTTTAAGTTCATCGAGCCATAACTGCTCTAATAGTTGCAATTCATCCTCAACATTAAAACCTGGTTTATTGCTCAATTCAATAAAAGCGAGGACATCAAAAGAAAATGCCTTAGCACCAAATTTTTTGTAATCTAGCTGTAGATCACGGTTTCGATGAGATCCAGAAGAAAGCATGAACTCGTGGGCATTCAAGGGACCATCAATATTGAGGCTGCTCCCCAGTAACACTTTTCCATTCTTAAGATTCTTTATCTGAAAGATGCCTGGAATATGAGGCTTTTCCTTATATTTTCGTTTCAAATCTTTGCGCGAGGTCATGGTTTACCGACTTTTCGCAAGCGGTACTGTCTTACAGATGAGATGACGGTCAACCAGCAGAAGCTTTTTGTGGTCCCTGGCAATCTGGTCATCAGCTTCTAATTGTCTGTTTAAATGAGATAACACGAAATCAATATCCTTGGATTCCTCAGGCAGAGATATACGGTAATTCACCCAGCGTCCATTTTTTTCATCCATAATCAAGTTAGCATTTCGTAGGACAGACAAATGTTTGGATACTGTGGAATTTGCCAACTCAAGAATATCTACCATCTCACACACACAGAGAGACTTTTCTTTGAGCATCATGAGAATCCGCAGACGATTGGTGTCAGATAGTGCTTTGTATACATTTGTGGTGGATCTCATCCTTTTCTCCATTTCGCTATTTGACGAAATGTAAGATTGATTAATGGTTATCAAAGAGAAATAGAAAAAAGTTAGCAACGAACAGGACGAAAAAAACGAGATTCGCCTGTGGAATTAATTCTAAAATATCAATTCGTAGCATTTGTTTGATACGTTGTGGAAAATGTAGAATGTTGAGAAGGAAGAAGAAAACCCGCCATTTGATATATTCAAAATGACGGGCTTAAGGTTTGTTGCGATAAAGAAAGCTTACATGGCTTCCAGTATGTTGTTTAATGTCTGACTGGGGTGCATGGCTTTGCTTGTTTTATCAAAGTCAGGCAAATAGTAACCACCGATATCCACAGCTTCACCCTGGGCGGCTATCAACTCCTGTGCAATGGTAGTCTCGTTATCAGCCAGTTCTTTTGAAATAGCTACAAATCTAGTCTTAAGTTCTACATCTTTATCCTGTGCAGCCAGAGCCTGAGCCCAGTACAGCGAGAGATAAAAAGTACTGCCACGGTTATCCAACTCATTCACTTTTCGTGAAGGTGATTTGGCATTTTCAAGATAAGTACTAATGGCTTCATCCAGGGTTTCAGCCAGAACCGCTGCTTTAGTATTTCCGCTGGTTCGGGCGACCTGCTCAAAAGATGGAACCAGAGCACAATACTCACCTAATGAATCCCAGCGCAAGTGACCTTCCTGTAGAAATTGCTGAACGTGTTTTGGTGCAGAACCACCAGCACCTGTTTCAAAAAGACCGCCACCTTTCATCAAAGGAACAATGGAAAGCATTCGGGCGCTGGTTCCCAGCTCGAGAATAGGAAATAAATCAGTGAGATAATCCCTGAGAACATTACCAGTCACAGAGATGGTATCTTCTCCCCTGCGAACCCTTCTAAGAGAAAACTTCATGGCATCAACGGGCTTTAAAATCTGAATATCCAGACCAGACAAATCATGATCTTGCAGATATAGATTGATCTTTTTGATGATTTCTGCATCATGTCCACGGTTTTCATCCAACCAGAAAATGGCAGGTGAACCACTTGCTTTGGCGCGGGTAACCGCCAGCTTCACCCAATCCTGGATGGGAGCATCTTTAGCCTGACACATTCTGAAGATATCACCCGATTCGACATCCTGCTCCAAAAGAGCATTTCCGGCAGTATCCACAACACTGACAACACCATTTCCTGGAACTTCAAACGTTTTGTCGTGGGAACCGTATTCTTCGGCTTTTTGAGCCATGAGTCCCACGTTTGAGACACTTCCCATGGTGGCTGGATCAAGCTGACCGTTGACCTTACAGTCTTCAATGATTTCATAATAGATCGTGGCATAGCTGCGATCTGGAATCATAGCGATGGTATCTTGTAAAGCATCATCATTATTCCACATCTTACCACCATCACGAACTACATTGGGCATGGAGGCATCGATAATCACATTGTTGGGTACATGTAGATTGGTAATACCCTTACGTGAATCCACCATGGCCAGAGCAGGTTGCTCTTTATAAATAGCCGCGATATCCGTCTCGATCTCGGCTTTTTTATCTAATGGCAGACGATCCAGCTTTTCCTCAACATCAGCGAGGCCATTATTGATGTTGGCTCCAATTTCTTTCAACTCAGCAGCGTATTTATCAAGCGCCTTACCAAAATAGACCGAGACAGCGTGTCCAAACATGATAGGATCTGAAATCTTCATCATGGTAGTCTTGAGATGTAAGGAGAGTAATGAGCCCTCGGTTTTTGCCTCTTCAATGGTTTTAACATAAAATGCCTTTAAAGCGTTCACATTCATGACAGACGTATCAACAACCTCCCCCTTCTGCAGAGTCACGCCTTCTTTCAGTATGGATTTACCGCCTGATGCGTCTGTAAACTCAATTGAAACCACTTGAGGTTCAGTCATGGTTTTGGATTTTTCCGAGCCGTAGAAATCTTTTTCAGTCATGTGGGCTACCCGCGCCAGGGAACCACTCTTGGGCCATGGTTTCATCATGCGATGAGGATTACTCTGGGCAAACCGCTTCACAGACGTTGATGCACGACGGTCTGAATTACCCTCTCGCAACACGGGATTGACAGCCGAACCAAGCACCTTGGTAAATCGTAGTTGTAGTGCTTTTTCAGCATCATTTTTGGGCTCTTCTGGATAATCAGGAATAGCATATCCCTTTTGCTGTAGCTCTTTGATGGCAGCCTGTAGCTGGGGAATAGAAGCGCTGATATTTGGGAGTTTGACAATATTGGCATCATGAGACTGAGTGAGTTCTCCCAAAGCTGCCAGAGCATCCGATTGTTTCTGCGATTCTGAAAGATTGTCTTGGAAGAGGGCGATGATTCGTCCTGCTAAGGAGATATCGCTGATTTCTATATCGATCCCCGTGTTTTTTGTATAAGCCTGAACAATAGGCAAGAGCGCATAGCTAGCCAGGGCTGGCGCTTCGTCAATTTTGGTCCAGATAATCTTTGCTGAGAGCATGGTAATCCTTTGTTTAAAGCGTTTCCGCTTGGAGCTGTTTGAAAACATAATACTGGACGTCAAAATAAAGGGTGAAGACCCAATGCAAAATTATTTCAACGCAATAAAGGACAAAAAGGAATAAATAAACTTGACCTTTGTGTTTTGTCCAGGGTCAACCAGTCCTTAGGTTAAGATGCTCAACCCAATAGAATAGATTTAAATGAAACGACATTAAAAAGGAGAGTTAATGGCCAAGCCAAATTACGCTTTTGCAAAACACCAGAGAGACCTTGCGAAAAAGAAGAAAAAAGAAGAAAAAAAGAAACTCAAAGAAGAAGCAAAACTCCAGCAAAAGCTTGAAGGCGAAATGCCCGAGACCACCGAAGAAGAATCTTCAGAAGAACCAACTGATAGCTAGACAGGAGTTTTTACCCCCAGGATGACTCCCCCCCTCACAAACCCGCTTGCCGGGAAGCATTAAATATTGGCAGAGTACGCCCAGGACAAGAAACAGCACGGGAAGCTTCCTGAAGCTCACCGTGATTTTATTGAGCACTCTGTACCTCGTTTAAAAGACGATCCACGTATAGCAGGTGTTGCTGTTGGTGGTTCCTTTTTGCTGGATGAAATTGATGAATTCAGTGGTCTTGATTTGGTTATCTATATAGATCCATCACACTACAACGATGTTTTGGTCGAGAGAGAAGCCATTGTTCAAAAGATGGGACCCCTCCTGGAAAGCTTTACCGGTGAACACGTGGGAGAGCCGCGTTTGCTCATTTG
>Ga0307992_1002048_pt1 | contig 11627 bp, 10 predicted proteins | sample EllFjometagen133_FD_203162 | JGI IMG/M metagenome (GOLD analysis project Ga0307992, IMG submission 203162) | Marine microbial communities from Ellis Fjord, Antarctic Ocean - #133 | ecosystem: Environmental > Aquatic > Marine > Unclassified | place: Southern Ocean | collected 2014-10-08
TTTACCACGAACCAAAGGGGATAAAGTATGGAGTTGAAAAAGGATTTGATTTAATGTTATTTGGACATACTCATGGTGGGCAATTATTTCCAATAACAAAATTAATTGATTTTATTTATAAATATGGAAACGGTTTTTATCAAGAAGGATCAACAAAAATATATACTACGGACGGAGCCGGACTTTGGGGACCAAAGATGCGATTAGGTTCTCAAAATGAAATTGTTGTATTTAATTTACAACCGAAAGAAGCCCATTGATTTTAAAAGAGGAAATGAAAATTAAATATGAAAATTGAAGCAGGATAAGTTTTCTTTCGTTTATATTACAACTAAGAATTGTAATGTTTGTAAAGTTATTCAACCCAAAATGAAAAAATTGGCAAAAAGTTATTCTGGTTCAAAGTTCCATCTTATTGAGCTGGATGACCAAAAAGAAGCATCTGGTTTTTTTATGGTATTTTCCGTTCCAACAATTCTTGTTTATTTGGAAGGCAAAGAACTGATCCGCACAGGTCGTCATTTGAATTTTGATGATATTAAGATGAAATTAGACAGATATTATGAGATGATATTTAGCAAAAGTGAATAATAAAACAGTCAAAGAAATCAAAGCGAAATCAATGTTGCATTATCACGAACGGACTTTTGCAACAAATTGGGATGCCAATATTTATCGTGGTTGTGAGCATAATTGCAAATATTGTTTTGCACAATATTCTCACAGATATTTAGAATCGAAAGAATTTTTCAAAGATATTTTTGTAAAGATTAATGCGGCTGAAATATTAGCTTATGAATTAGGAAAAAGGAAGTGGAACAAATCCGCAGTAAATGTTTGTGGAATTTCTGATTGTTATCAACCACAAGAAGCTAAATATAAAATTATGCCGAAAGTGATAAAATCATTTATTATAAATAAAAATCCTTTAGTAATTACTACAAAATCGACATTGATTTTACGAGATATGGAATTGTTAAAAGAGCTTAAAGAAGTCGCTGAAGTATCAATTATGATATCTGTTTCTACCTTGGATGAAGAAAAAAGAAAACTAATTGAACCAAACTCATCTCCAACAATTGCAAGAATGAAAATGCTTAAAGAGTTCAGTGGGTTTGGTTTTAAAACAGCAGTTTTGTTTATGCCGATAATTCCATATATTTCTGATGAGGAGAAAAACATTGATGAAATATTCCAAATTACAAAAGAATATAATCTTGGTCCAATTAATGCTTGGCCTTTGCATCTTCGCGGAAATACAAAAAATGTTTTTTATTCATTTTTATATGAAAAATTTCCAGAGCTGTTACCAAAATATAAAATATTATATCAAAATGGAAGCGTTTCAAAAAATTACTGGTTAAAATTAATGGAAATAATTAGCGACAGAAGAAAAAAATATCAATTATATTCTGTCTATAAACCGTCAAAACCGAAAGTTAGAGAATGGGATCAACTATCGTTGTTTGGGTAGAAAATTGTATAATAAGCATTTTATTCATAAGATAGAATAAAAAAATGTTTGCAGAATTGTGTATTTTTTTGTATTTTTTCAATTGATTTGATATTTGGAGGCATATAAATATGCAATAATTAAGAAATTTAAAAATGACTATTATGAATATTGGGAAATATATTAGACAGAAAGTTAAATATTTAGAAGAATAAAACGGAGTTGAATTTCAATGAAAAACATTATTAAGCTGAAAACAAATATTGCTATAAGCGAAAAAGGTTTTGTGTTTGATCCAACTACTGGGGATTCATACACGGTTAATGCGATTGGATTAGAGATTTTGGAAATGATTAAACAGAGGAAAGTTTTTGTGAAAATTAGCGACATGATAACTGCAAAGTATGATGTTGAACCAAGTTCTTTTGAGCAGTATTTCTTCGATTTTATTGCTGTACTTAAACAAATGCAACTAATCGAGAACAACGATGCATAAAAAACAAATAACTGTTGCTTTATCCGGTTTGAATAATATTGATAATCCGGGACCGGGTATTCCCGTTATTCGAGGCATAAGAGAATCTAACATATTTGAACCACGAATTATTGGTTTGGCTTATGAAAATCTTGAGCCGGGTGCATATATGCATAATCTTGTAAACAAAACTTATAAAGTTCCATATCCTTCTGATGGTGTTGATGCTTTGATTGAACGAATACGATACATTAATGATATTGAAAAGATTGATGTTTTGATACCCAACTTCGATTCTGAACTTTTTACTTTTATGAAATCGGCAGACATTCTAAAGACAATGGGAATTGCTACTTTTTTACCAACGTTTAAGCAATTTGAAGAAAGACATAAGTCCAATCTTCCTAAGTTTGGTAAAAAGTATAATGTGAAAGTCCCTTTCAGTATAGCATTAACTAACATTAACGACATCGATAATTTAACTGACGATTTTGAATATCCTGTTGTAGTAAAAGGCAAATTTTACGATGCTAATATTGCTTACAGTAAAGAACAGGCACTTATTTATTTTAATAAAATAAGTAGCAAATGGGGATTGCCAATAATTATTCAGGAATTTATTAAAGGCATCGAAGTGAATGTTGTAGCTTTGGGTGATGGAAAAGGAAATACAATTGGCGCTGTTCCGATGCGTAAACAATATATTACAGATAAGGGGAAAGCATGGAGTGGGATTACACTTGACAATAAAAATATGCTCGATTTAACTCACAAAATAATTACCGATACACAGTGGCGTGGCGGAATGGAATTAGAGCTTATCAAAACATCGGAAAATGAATTGTATCTTATAGAAATAAATCCACGATTGCCAGCTTGGGTATATTTAGCAGTTGGTGCCGGACAGAATTTGCCGGAAGCATTAGTGAATCTTGCAATGGGAAAGTTTGTTAAACCATTCTCAAATTATGAAGTTGGCAAAATATTTATTCGCTATTCTTATGATATGATTTGTAATGTTGATGAATTTCAAGAACTATCAATCAACGGGACTTTATAAAAAAGGAAATATTTTATTATGGAAAAATTACATTTTGAAAGACCGATTATTACGAAAATCAAAGCTGGAGTGCCTAGCAAATTTGGAATTCAAAGCAAGATTGAACCAATTACGCATATTGATGGAGTTCCTGTAAAAAATCTTATTGAAAAATTTGGATCACCTGTTTACATCATTTCCGAATCAACTATTCGTAAGACATATAAAGAAGCACACCGAGCATTTTCCTCTCGTTATCCTAAAGTGCAATTTGCATGGTCATATAAAACCAACTATTTGAATGCAGTTTGCAATGTGTTTCATCAGGAAGGTTCATGGGCAGAAGTGGTTTCTGGATTTGAATATGACAAAGCTATTGCGAATGGTGTGTCTGGCAATAATATTATTTTTAATGGGCCTGGAAAAACAATCGCCAATCTAACAAAAGCAATTAACAATGATTCACTTATTCATATTGATCATTTTGAAGAACTTTATCAGATTATTGAATTATCCAAAAAACTTACAAATAAACCAAAGGTTGCTATTCGTGTAAATATTGATACTGGAATATATCCGAGATGGGATAGGTTTGGATTTAATTATGAAAACGGTGAAGCATGGGATGCATTGAATAGAATAATGTTAAGTAAAAATTTAGATCTCGTTGGTTTACATACTCATATTGGAACTTATATGATGAGTAGTGATCCTTATGGGGTAGCGGCATCAAAATTGGCAAATTTAGTAATTGGATTAGAACGAAAGCATCATCACTCAATTAAATATATTGATATGGGCGGTGGATTTGCATCTAAAAACACACTACGAGGAGCTTACTATCCGGGAAGTGATACTGCACCATCATTTGATGATTTTGCAGAAGCAATAACATCTGCCTTAATGAAATCGGAGATCAAACCTGATAACCTGCCGTTGTTGATTTTGGAAACAGGTAGAGCACTTATTGACGATGCGGGATATATACTTGGTACAGTTATAGCAAATAAACGCATGGCAAATGGTCGTCGTGCAACTATAATCGATGTAGGTCTCAATCTTTTGTTTACATCTTTTTGGTATGAACATGATATTCGTCCTGCGAAACCTGTTTCTGAACAATCTGAGGATTCAACTATTTATGGGCCTCTTTGTATGAATATTGATATTATAAGAAGCAGTATTCGTTTCCCTTTACTTAAGAAAGGTGATAATTTTGTCATTCGTAGAATAGGTGCATACAATAATACACAATGGCTTCAATTTATAACATTACGACCAAATGTTGTGATGATAGATACTAAAAAGAATTTGCATATAATTAAAAAAAGTGAAACTCTTGAAACAATAAATATGCTTGAACAAACACCAGATCATTTAAAAAAATTTGAATTATAAAAGATTTCCATTTTGCAACTATTAAAAAAAGATAACTGGTTTTTACATAGCATATTAAACAGCTATTCTCAAGTATTTTTTTCCAATAAAAAATCATTTGCTGTAATGATAATGCTCATAACTTTTATTGATTTCTATACAGGCATCGCAGGATTGCTTTCAGTTTTAGTTACCATTACCCTTGCAAATTGGATTGGTCTAAATAAATTTAAAATTCAGGAAGGATATTATGGCTTTAACTCATTATTGGTTGGGCTTGGTATCGGAGTTTACTTTCAACCGGGTGGATTGCTCTTTTTTATTATATTGCTTGCAGGCGTTTTAACTCTTTTGATTTCTGTTGCGCTTGAAGGCGTTATTGGAAAATATGCTTTACCCTATTTAAGTATTCCATTTGTTCTTTCGCTATGGGCGCTCACTCTTGCTTCACGTGAATTCAGTGCCTTGGGTTTAAATGAAAGAGGAATTTATACACTGAATGATTTATATATTATTGGTGGAAACTTACTTGTTCAAATGTATGAATGGTGGAATAATATTGCTTTACCATTTTCAATTAGAGCTTATTTTTTATCACTTGGAGCAATTTTTTTTCAATATAATGTATTTGTTGGAATTATTATTGCAATTGGAGTGTTAATTTATTCGAGAATTGGATTTACACTTTCGCTGATTGGATTTTACACAGCATACTTTTTCTATTCAATTATTGGAGCTCAGTTTTCCGAAGTAACTTATAGTTATATAGGTTTTAACTATATATTAACTGCCATTGCAATTGGTGGATATTTTATTGTGCCAAATTTTAGATCATATCTATGGAGTGTTCTTCTGATTCCTTTAGTAGCAATTCTTACAATTAGTTTAAGCACCGTTTTGGCTCCATATTATTTACCAATCTATTCATTGCCTTTTAATATAATTTCCTTATTGTTTTTATATTTTCTTAAATTTAGGTTAGATAAAATTGACAGATTAAACACAGTTATCATTCAGCAGAATTCTCCAGAAAAAAATCTATACTCTTTTGTTAATTTTCAAGAACGATTTGGAAAAGATAGCCCAACACCAATTTATTTACCTTTTCATGGCGAATGGGTAGTTACACAAGGTCATAATGGAAAATATACACATAAAGATAATTGGAAGCACGCTTGGGATTTTGAAATAAAAAATGAGGAAGGTAAATTATTTCAGAATTCAGGAGATTTTACCGATGATTATTATTGCTACAATAAAACGATAATTGCTCCCGCCGATGGGATTGTTGAGAATATCCTTGATGATATTCCTGATAATATTATTGGAGAGAAAAACCTAAAAGATAACTGGGGAAATACGGTTGTAATAAAACACGATGATAATTTATATACAAAATTAAGTCATCTAAAAGCTGGAACAATTGAAGTGAAAGAAGGCGATAAAATCAAACGAAGTGATATGCTTGGTAAATGTGGCAATTCTGGAAATTCCCCATATCCACATTTGCATTTTCAAGTGCAAAATACACCATACATCGGCTCCGCAACAATTGATTATCCGATAAGTAATTATTTTCTAAAAACATCTGATGATGCTGAACTTAAAACTATTGCTGTTCCTAAAAAAGATAATGTTGTTTCAAATCTAAAAACGAATCCAGCATTGAAAAAAGCATTTCATTTTATTCCGGGAGAAAAATTAAAGTTCAGCGTAATCGAAGATACTGAATATGATGTAGAATGGGAAGTCAAGATTGACTATTATTTAAACAAATATATTCAATGTGAAAATTCAAAAGCATTTTTTAAAGTTGATGATTCAATGTTGTATTTTACACATTTTGAAGGTGACAGGGAATCGTTACTTTGTTATTTCTACCTTGCAGCGTATAAGGTTTGTTTAGATTTTAATAAAGATTTGACCTTACAAGATAGTTACCCACTTAACATGATTTTTAGTTCTAAAAAATTATTTTTTCAGGATTTTATTGCACCATTTTATCGCTATAAAAAAGGTAAATATTCATTAACTTATATTAGTATGAACAATCATCTTTTCGATTCTCAAATTATGTTAGAAGCAAAAACCACAGCCACAGTATTTGGTAAAATCAAGTCGGAAATAAATTTTAAAATTAATATTGATAATTCCGGGTTAAAACAATTCAACATAAAATCTAAACATAAAAATGTAAAAGCATGTATAAAAAAATAATTTTATTTTTGGTCATAATCATTTTTGCAATCAGTGCATATTCACAAGAAGTTGAGAATGCAACTACGATAGATAAAGATACCTATATTCTTTGGTTGGCAAAGGATTGGGACAGATTGATTACGATTGGGAAAACTGCAATTAAGAATGGAGTTGATTTTTACTACCTGAGAGTTCGCATGGGAATTGCTTACTTTGAAAAAAAGAATTACCATAAAGCAATTTATCATTTTGAAAAAGCATATAAATTTAATCCCAATGAATATTTTTTAAAAGAGTATTTATATTTCGCTTATTTGTATGCAGGGCGACAGACTGAAGCCGGCATTTTTGCATCTTCATTCACTCAATCTCAAAAAGAAAAACTTAAAATTGATGATGGCAAATTCATTGATGAATTGAAGTTTACATACAATACGAGTTTTAACGATGATCAATCGACGACAGAAAATTATTCAATAAGTGTTGCTGAAAATAAAGATGGGTTTCAACAAATTTCTAAAAAATTAGATTATTTCAATATAAGTTTAAAGCATCAAATATCTCCTAAATTTTCAATATTTCACGGATATAGCAATATCAATAAAACCTCTTTTTTATATACACAATACGATAGCGTTGCGGAAGAAAATTCTAATAATAAATCGACATTACATCAATATTATTTTTCAATGAATGCGAGAGTTGCAAAGAATTTCAATATGCAAACTGGTTTCCACTATTTAAACATTCAATATACTGCAGAAGATACAACTTCCCGACAAGGACAGGTTACGATTACAGATAATGATTTTTTAGGATTTTTGTCAATGTATAAGGATATTAATTATTTCACACTTGGCGGAACAATTTATTATGCAGGGTTGAATGATGCAAAGCAGCTACAAAGCGATGTTTTATTTTTTTTCTATCCTTTTGGGAATGTGAATTTATATTTTGTCTCAACATTATCTTTACAGTGGGAAAAATATTCCACCAATCAACCAACAAAACAATTTGTTTTTGATCAGCAAATAGGTATAAAATTGATTAAAAATATTTGGATTGAAGGTCATGCAACTTTTGGCGATTTACATAATTTTATTAAAAATGATGGTTTTGTTGTATATAATGGATTGGATGTTATCAAACAAATGTATGGCGGACAACTGATTATTCCTTTAAAATCAGCATTTCAATTTCGTGTTGATTATTCGTTTATTACAAATGAAAGTTCATTTTTCCCGACAATACCCGAAAATAATACTTATAATACAATTCAATATAATAGTCATTCAATTACAGGAAGAATTACATGGAATCTTTAATCAAATATGGAAAGACCTTAATAATTATAGTGTGCTTTCTATTTTCTGTTTCTTTATTTGCACAAGAAGAAATTATTGATGCATTTAAAGATAGTTATGCTTTGGAAAAAAATGGTGATTATGCCGATGCGGTAAAAAAACTTAAGAGCGTATATAAAGCCGATTCTTATGAATTGAATCTTCGTATGGGTTGGTTATATTATTTAAATGGACAGCTCACCGAGTCCAGTAGTTTTTATAATAAAGCAATTGCTTTAAAACCTTATGCAATAGAACCTAAATTTGGATTGGCCTATCCAATATCGGTTCAAGAAAAATGGGATAAAATAATCACTCTATACAATGACATTCTTGAAATTGACCCACAAAACACTACAGCAAATTACAGGTTAGGATTGATATATTACAATCGTAAAAATTACGAAAAAGCAAGCGTTTATCTCGAAAAAGTGGTAAACCTCTATCCTTTTGATTACGATTCATTGATTCTTTTTGCTTGGAATAATTTTATGTTGCAAAAAACACGCGAAGCGAGAGTTCTTTTTAACAAAGTGTTGATGTATAATCCCGGTGATCAATCGGCTTTAGATGGATTAAAACTAATTAAGTAAAAAATATTTGTATCATGAAGTTATTATTTTTATATTTATCTAAGTGAAATTTAAAGAATAGAATTTGAAAATGTTTTAATTTGCGAAAAACAATCACTTTAGCTTATTTTATTAGTAAACATAAATCATCTTACACAGCTTTCGTAAAAAAATCTTTAAATGGAGGATAGAAGTTATGAACCACAAACTAACTAATATACCAAGGATAACTACTACACGTCTGACCACATTTTTATCTTTCATTTTCTTTTTTTCGGGATTTTCCGCTTTGATTTATCAGGTAGTATGGCAACGTCTTCTAACGTTGCATTACGGAGTAGGGGAAATTTCAATTACCCTCATTGTAAGCATTTATATGGTTGGACTTGGATTGGGAGCATTATTCGGAGGATATTTAGCCGATCGAATCATTAACAGGATTATTTTATATTTTGGGGTAGAGTTGTTAATTGGTATTTTTGGCATTATTAGCCTACCTCTTCTCAGGGTTATTGGACGCCACACCGCAGGAAGCAGCTATGAACTCTCCTTTTTGTATATATTCTTGTTCTTGTGTTTGCCCACTTTCTTGATGGGTATTACTCTGCCGGTACTCACAAAGATTTTCAATCGCTTAATTAATGATTTTCTTAGTAGCGTTAGCTTTCTATATTTCATAAATACTCTTGGTGCTTCATTAGGTACGATATTTGCGACCTATTTTTTAATCTCTTTTTTTGGGCTGGATGTAGCTGTAGCAGTAGCTGTTGTTATCAATTTTGTTATGGCAACATTGATATTTCTAGTAAGGGATTCTGCTGCTGACGATAATGTAACACATAATATTCCTGTGTCAAATGTAGATCGTGATGCTATCTTCGGTAACTTAGCCTATCTTTTAGTTTTTATCACAGGATTTGTGGCCATTGGGTATGAGATTATATGGTTTCGAATAATAGGAGTTCTGGTTAAAGCTTCACCTTACGCGTTTTCCTCTGTGCTGTCGATCTATTTGTTAGGAATTGCTGTTGGCAGTTTTGGAATGAGCAAGTACTTACATCGGCATAAAAATATACACAAGAAGAGTCTATTCTTTTCGCTTCAATTTTTGATTGGAATCAGTGTAATAATTACATTTTTAGGATATTATTATTTAACAAAATATACTTCTTTTAGAGAATTAACCAATATTTCTTTTGGAACTGTGCTACATCCAAAACTTGTGATGCCTTCCTTTGGTACGTTTAAAAGGTTTCTGGTTGATTTATATAGATTATTCGATGTGTTTTGGTGGTCAGCGTTTTTCGTGTTGATTCCAACAATTCTTATGGGAGCTAGCTTCCCGCTCATCTCCTTGTTGTCCTTGTCTCATCGCAATAAAGAAGGGAGCACTGTTGGCACGGTTTATTTTTTCAATATTGTTGGAAATGTTTTTGGTGGTCTTATCACCGGATTTCTACTTTTACCCTTTTTGAAAACAGAAAAAACTGTCTTGATATTTTCTTTAATTGGCGTAATATTTGTGATATTTGTTTCGCGCTTTAGAGGTAAACAAGTGCCCCTTAACCGAAGAATTGTATTTGCCACTATATTGTTAATAATAATAGTTATTCTCTTTCCTATGAGAGGCCAATTTTATAAAACCATGCATTCTTGGAAGGGGGAAAAAACTGAAATCTATTTGGAAGAAGGTGTTGAAGGGGTTGTAGTGACTTATAAGCAGCAAAATAAGGTGAAGAATTTTATAAATGGTCTCGGGCATGGAGGCCGACCAGGTTATTCATTTTACTACGAAACACTAGAAGCACTGAGTTTTGCATCAAATCTAGAAAATGTGTTGATTATTGGATTTGGTACAGGATCGATTGTCGAAATGATCCAGAAATCTGATGATGTTCAGAACATAACACTTGTCGAGTTAAATAAAACGCTATTGAAAAATTTGCGAAAGATGAATATTTTTGTAGAAATACTTGATAACCCCAAGGTAAATACTATCATTGATGATGGAAGAAGATTTTTATTGAGAACTAATAAGAAGTTTGATCTCATTGCTATAGATCCAGTTAGAACAACCACGTTCTATAGCAACAATCTCTATTCTTATCAGTTCTTTGAGCTTGTGAATGAGCATTTAAGTGATGACGGTATCTTTTTTATATGGACAGATGAATATAAAGTTATGCCGAATACTGTTCATTCTGTATTTGACCATGTGAGACTATATAACTCCTTTATGTTGGCTTCAAACGCACCATTTGAGAAATATGCTGAAAGAGAAAAGCAACTTCTTGCACAGTTTTCTCCGAAAGAACGTGAACTTATTTTATCAAGTGGAAAATATGTTGGAGATCAATCCTACATAATTAAGGAAGCAAGCCACTATCCTATAAATAAAGATTGGAAACCCGTAACCGAGTATTACCTCGGTTTAAAATTCAAGGAAAAATTTTTCCTTGATAGATAGATATGACAATTACATTGCATACATTAAACAAAGAGTTAATATTGAAAGTTGTAAAAATTGGTTATACCGATAAAAGAAACAATTATTTAATATTCTAAATTTAATATTGCATTTGTTGCTTAAATTTACCAAATTAGGTTTAAATAGATTGGGAATATTTTTATATGAATTGGATAACAATAATTGGATTTTTAGCAGCCACAGGGACAACTATTTCATTACTACCTCAGGCGATCAAAATAATTAAAACAAAGCATGCAAAAGACATTTCTTTAGGAATGTATTTAATACTTACTACCGGTATTTTTCTGTGGTTAGTTTATGGAATTTTAATTAAAGATTTACCACTTATTGTTGCAAATGGAATATCATTGTTGTTTTCGGTTACTATTTTGATTTTAAAACTAATTCACAAGTAAATATTTTTTAAAATTGGTGTCTAATAAAAGTTATTCGCCTTTCATTATTTTTATTAATGTAAAAACCAAAATTCTTAATTTGCGTTTTTGCCCGCCCAGTTAAATGCAAAGCTTATTTAATTTGGGTTCATTACTAATGGTGTGAAATCTTTCTTGCTAATTCATCAATCTTTACTAACAATAACAAAATCGGTAATATTATATCCTAGATCTTGAATATTTTTATCAACTAATTTTAGACCATCAAGTTTCGCAGATGTCTCAGGAGCAATTACAAATACAT
>Ga0307992_1002049_pt1 | contig 11627 bp, 19 predicted proteins | sample EllFjometagen133_FD_203162 | JGI IMG/M metagenome (GOLD analysis project Ga0307992, IMG submission 203162) | Marine microbial communities from Ellis Fjord, Antarctic Ocean - #133 | ecosystem: Environmental > Aquatic > Marine > Unclassified | place: Southern Ocean | collected 2014-10-08
TTAGTTAAATAATTTTTATATTCATCACTAGTCTTAAATTTAATGTCTTTAATTTGTTTAGTTAAAGTAATTCTATTCGATTGGTAATTGTTTTTATTACTAATAGCTTCTTCAGGAAATCGACAACTTTGCTTATTATCGTGTTTGGATTTAAATTTAGGGAATCCACTACCGTTAATGAAGAATCGTTTATATGAGTCAAGCATATTTAAGATTGACTGCTTAAGTACTTTTGTATTGTGGTCATTTAAAAATGAATATTCTTCTGATTTAGTTAAGTCATTGTGAAAATAATTACCTAAGTGTGTGAGAGTTAAATTTGATTTATCGTTTAAATAAGCTGTTTTCTTTCTATCCAAACATTTATTATAAACCAACCTACTACAACCAAGAAGTTGGTTAATGTAACTCTGTTGAGTTTTGTTTGGATATAATCTTATTTTAACTGCCTTTAACATTGTTTTGTTTTATGGGACTTTCTATCCCCTTTCAATAAATACTTCAAAATATATTTAAAACCTTATTTTCCGATTATTTATTTTCACATAGTTTTAATTATATTTTCATAGTTTTTCGTAGGTTTTCTTTAACTGTTAATCAACCCTTAAACTTATTATTATTTTAATCTATTATTCTTTAACTTCTTCTTTAGTTTCTTCTTCTGGAGCATCTGTTGGAGCATCTTCTTTCTTCTCACCAAAAATAATCTCACCAATTGCTTGCTTGAATGTTTCTTTTGGGAGCGCACCCATTGCCATTTGAGGTTGACCCTCCATAGGTATGAATAGAATTGAAGGAATGCTTTGAATTCCAAATGCAGCAGCCACTTCGGGTTCAGTTTCAGTATTGATTTTATAAAAGTCAATGTTGTCATATTCCGTACTGAGTTCTTCAAGAATTGGAGCGATTGTCTTACAGGGGGCACACCACGAACTAAAATAATCCACGATTGCTGGCTTCTCGCCCTTAAATGACCATTCCTCGTTTTGAGTATAATCAAACACTAATTCTTTAAATTCTTCCGTTGTTAAATTTTCCATAATCTTTCTTTATCTTATAATTGTTATTTAAAAATTTTGTTTTTCGAAGTCAACTATCATACCATCAGGTAAGACCTTTAGTTTGATATCAATAAACACAACCGATGTTTCTGGTTGCTTATACACGTTAATTACGCCTGTCTTCTCTAAATCGTTTACATCGATTTCAACGATACAATCTCTGGTTTTAAGTTCATCTGCAATTTCCTTGGCTTCCTCAAAATCTTCTTTCATGATGGCAAATGCATAAATCATAGCAAGCTCTTCGATTTCTAATATCTTAAAATCAACTTCAGCATCAACTGAAACCGTTTTAATTTCACTTGGATTAACGTCTAAACCAAGTCTATTTTTCATTTTCCTTACGATGTATTCTCTTAATTCTTTTTCCCAGTCTACCATTGTTTTAATTTTAAAATTATTTATTCAGTTTCTTCCACGTTTCATGACAGTAACCAATTTGGTGTTTACAGTTATCGATAGGGTCGTGCTCAACACCCATCATAGGATAATTAGCTTTTATCTCTGGTGCAAAAGCAACAAGTGTTCTGACATCCATTTCAGACCTGAAGTACCAAGGAGTTTTAAGATGTGTTGCAACATAAGCGTCTTCAAGGATACCAATATCAAAACGAGCACCGTTACCCCAGATTTTCACTTTATCAACACAAAATCCCATCCAGATATTGAAAGCCCCCAATACACTTGAAATATCGAAACCCCCTTCACAAACTCCTTTTCTGGCTTCATCACTCTGTTTCATCCACCAATAGAATGTGCTGGCATTAATAATTAGTCCAGCATCCAAGCAACTTTCAAGGTCAACGACCATATAGAATTCTCTACCTGTTTCACCTGTTTCCATATTAAACTCAACAGCACCTATTGAAAGTATTGCTGCGTTACTTTTATTACCTAATGTTTCAAGGTCGAGCATTATGTCTGTATATTCCATATATTAATTTTTTGCTAAAGTATATAAAAAAAATGATTAATACAAGAATAATTATTTATTGTATCCATGTACTTCATCAAGTTCTGCCCATAACATATCAAGAACATCTTTATTAAGTTTGTCTGAATACCATTTCAACGCCATCATAAAGATAGGTCTGCGGTACTCGTATTCTGCCACATACTTCTTATACATTGAACTTCCGTGGTCTCTACTATACATGGCGTTAGCACGTATATCTGCCATCTTCACGATGATTGCTATGTAATCCTTCACGGTCTTGCCCATAGTGAACAGGTGACGTAGTAAACGATTTTCCTCGTGGACATCAGTTACATCCAATACAATACGAGCCACACGTTTATTGCTTGCTCCCGCAACATCATTGAAACTCACTTGAGCATCTTCAATTGTGTCGTGATAAAATCCTGCAATGACTGCAATTCGATAATCTTTATGATTTTTAAATACTGTTTCATATTTTTTAATTGAATCTACAACCATATCTAAATGAATTACATATTTCTTCCCATCATATTCACAATTGGTTTGATTGTGAAAATCGCTGGCTTTCTTACGATGTTCGTTTAAGTATTTTTCCATGTCCGATAATTTACTATTTTCCATATGCAAGGTTTTTTTACGTTGAATTTATTAGCTAAATGGATTGTTTTCGTTCCATTCTCATATTCTTTTCTAATCGTTCTTACTATTTCAGGAGTTAATTTTGAATTATTATTAAGTTCCCCACTTTTCTTCTTACTTTGTTTTTTTCTTGTTTCTATTGGAAGTGGTTTTCCTAAATGTAAATTACATAATAATTCCCTTACTTCCTTAGTGTGAGTTTTACCGAACATAGGATTTTTCTCCCCATTAACATCAGCATGATTTAACGAAATATTTAATCTATGTTCTTCTGAAAGTTTCCTACCGAGTAGATGTTTGCTTCCTACACCACCAAGACCCCCGTCAGTTATATTATACCCAATCAATCTATTTTGTGAATCATAATGTTTAATCCAATATTTTTCACGTTTAAATAATTCTTCTTCAGAATTACAAATTTCAAGGATTTCATTAATAAAATTTTCTCTCCCATATTTTTTTAATGCTTGTTTCAATATTTTCCCAGACCCAAGATAATTCTTACTTTTTGACTTATGAAATCCAATATATATTTTATTATTAATTAAATTAGTTGTTTTATAGACGTACATATACTTTTCACATAAATACTTTGCATCTTCAATAAGGTCATGTAAAAATTTTATTTAAGTCATTGGGTTAACACCAAGTCTCATAGCATCATCTATTTTATATATCTTAATGCCTTCAAATCTACCGTTCCACATTGGGTCGTTATTATAAAGACTACCATCACCTTTAGTTTGTAGGAAGTCAATGCTGTTCTCATACCTTTTATTCTTGGCATCATGAACAACCCACCACCCATTAATAGTTTCATATGGACTGTCAATCCATATAGTGTCACCGTATTCTATTCTTCCCTTATATAAAGGAGACGTGCTATCAGCCAATAACTTCATTCTGAACTCACAGTCAAGCATTTCTTGACTGATTGCAATCCATCGTTGTTCACTGGCTTTGTATGGGTTAATTCTTGACCCGTCACCAGTTATAGTTGGAGTAGCATCACATTGCCTTGCTTCGGCATGATAGATAGTACCCCAGATATTTTCATAGATAGGTTCAACATCTATATCACGCTCACCAACATAATCAGTTTTACTAATCATTGATGTTGATATCATCATAACAATCAATAACATAAGGATTCTATATATAAAATTTTTCTTCATTTGTTTCTAATTATTTTGCAATTATACGAATTTATTTTTAAAAAGTTACAATTAAATATAGAAAAATAAATACTTTTTTATTTGAAATAGAATAAATTATTATATATTTGCATTATGAAAAATAAATTAATCCAAGGTGCAGCAAAATTATATTTCAGTAAAAACGTTAATAATAATAATACATTTGACAAAAATACTCCAACTGAATGTTATCTTGCAGGAGCACAATTTGTGATTGATGCACAAAAAAAACGAAATAATTGTAACCTTCCTGAACTTATTTCGTATAATCAGAAAAGAAATGATATGGATAAATATGAAAAAATATTAAAAAACGTTGAGAAGATATTTAAAGTGAGCGGTTTTTATATCAGTATAGCAGGTGACCCCAGTGTGGGCATCAACCCAGCTTCATGGGAAATCCGAAACGATTTTTATTTTGACAATCAAAAAGAACTTGAAGAATTCCGTAAAGAAATTAAGAGTCTTTTTGAGTTTCATTGTGGTGAAGACACAAGTGTAATTACTTTTGAAGAAAATAAAAAACAACTCGATACCGAAGAGCAAACAATATTTGACCAACATAAAGTTCGTTATCTTATAAAAGATGATGGTTTATTTAAACAAGCTGACTCAACTGCAAGTTATTCCAGTAGTGTTGGTGACGGCATTCATTTTGAAGTTCCACATTGGATTGATAAAAATAGTAACGTAGGTGAAGACCGAGTAATCAACTCAACAACTGATGAATATTGGAAGATTCTCAGAGAAGAAGCTGGTCGTCTGGAAAACGAAATCCGAAATGAAGAATATAGATTGAAGGATGCCAAGAGAAATCTTAAACTAATTCAGAACGAACTCAGACATGGATAAATTATCTTTTTTGATGTGGGGACGTATTTATGATAAACATTATCATGGGAACGAAACACGTATCGAAAAAAGAAACATCGAAAATCATAGAATTATCAAAAATTAAATCCCAAAAGGATATAGCTGTAATATTTGAAAGCAATCAACCAGAAATAAGTAAAATATTAAGATTAAATGGTGTTAAACGAAAGAAAAGTCGATTGAATATGAGTCACCTTGCACTTGATATCGATTATTTTAAAAAAATTAATAGTTCCGACAAAGCCTATTGGCTTGGTTTTATTTGTGCCGATGGAAACATTAATAAAAATAATAATAAGGTTAGTTTGATTTCAAAAGACTTGGAAGTGATTGAGGGATTTAAAGAAAGTATTGGTGCAGAACACGCCATTTCTAAAAGAGAAAATTTCGATAAGCGTACTAATAAAACATATACTGGATATTCGATTCAAATTGGTAATGAGATTTTCACCAATCATTTAATTAATTTAGGTGTCACATCAAATAAAACGGATGTGCTGGAATTTCCAGACATCAAAGAAAAATATTATTCATATTTTATCGCTGGACTTTTTGATGGTGATGGTTCAATTATTATTAAAGGAAAATATAAAAATCATCTTGGTGTTAATTTAATATCAACATTAGAAGTTTTAAATTATATTGATAATTATTTGGAGAATGAATTTGGATTCAATTTTAAAAAAAGTTTCCTTGTCACAAAAAATAAGGTAAATGTATGGAAAACATATTTAGATGCCAATGGTCATGATTTTTTAAAATTTGTTTATCAAGACGAGAATTTTAAATATTATTTAAAAAGAAAATATGATTTATTCTTGAATAATATTAACAACAGACAAAATGTTCGTCATTTTAGAAAAATTCTACAATATGATAAAAATATGAATTTAATTAATTCGTGGAATAGTCAGAAAGAAATTGGGGAACAATCGGAATTTAATAAAAATGCATTAAACGTATATTTGAGAAAGGGTAATAAACGAGGTTATTATAAAAACTATATTTGGAAATATGAAGACATATAAATTCCCTTGTTATTCTAATACCTGTTATAAAATAAAGAGATTTTTTACACACAAAACATTTTAGTTATGACATTTTATCAACCAGATTACAAATACTTTGAAGCAAAAAAAATTGTTGAGGAACTTGGTGACAGTGAAAAAGACGAGGCAATTAAATATTATATTCAAGTACATCAAGCATCACATGATGAAGATAAAAAAACTCTTGAAAGGTTTTTTGGATTTTTTAACACATTAAATTCATTTCTACCCAAAACTGGTGGTGTTTTAAGTTAAATAATAAAAACATTTTAAATTATGAATATAGATGATAATGATGATGCATTAATTGAATGGCATGATAAATATGGGACTTCTGAGAGTCTTCTATTGAAAGAAGTTCAAGCTGCTGGGTTCAAACCCGTGGGTATTACAGTTATGATGTGTGAAGAAACCTTTATTTTCAAAGGAGATACCGATGCTAAAGCAGCAGCTAAACAATTTCTTCCCGAAGGTTGGTGGTATGGACTTGATGGTTGGTATGATACCAGAGAAGAATATGTGAAGAAATTTTATGGCGGTGATGAAGACCTTGCCCCAACAATATATTGGCTTGACCCTAATTTTGCACCAAAATAATTGATATGAGATTTTTAATACAAAAAATAGACCATCGGGTCAAACATGATTTTAGTTTTACATTACTTGAATCAATTGAATTCCAGAAATGGTTTCAAAATGATAAAAACGTAATAGCTTCAAAATATATTGATTATTATGATTATAAGAATTGGTGTTTTAAACCATTTCATCAACATTATGTGCCTGTTGGAAGTGTTGAATTTGTTACTACATGGTTTGAAAGATTTTGTGACCATACACCTAAACCAATTAATGTTCCTGAAGAATTGTTTAAATATTGTAACCGTATCATATGGAATGGAAATGAAAATGGATATATTGGTTATGAGGAATTATTTGTAAAATCGAATGATAATATTAAAGGATTTAAAGAATTTATAAATTCAAGTAAACCTTTACCCAAGGGTAATTATCAGTTTTCAGAAGTAACTGATATCGAATCAGAATGGCGTGCCTTTGTCTATCAAGGGAAACTTGTAGGACTTCAGAATTATAGTGGTGAGTTTACTATGTTTCCAGATGTGGAACAAATAGAACATATAATTAAAGCATATAAATCAGCACCTATTGCATATACTCTGGATGTCGGGGTCTTTGACGAGAAAACGTTTGTTGTAGAAATTCACGATTTCTTCAGTTGTGGTTTATATGGATTCTCAGACCATAAAATATTGCCATATATGTTATATAGGTGGCATCACGAATATATGGGTAAACATAAATTATATGGAAATAAATTGTAACTTTATAAATTAAAATTCGTATAATAAATAAAATAAATAAAAAATGGAAAACAGTAAATTTATAAAAGGTTTTAGCTATAAAGCATTATGTGATATTTTTACTCCCAATGGTATTGTGAGCGAAGGAATGATTCTCACCGCAAAAGAATGGGAAGATGTTTTGGTATTTGAAGTAGGTAATAGTTTTAATGAAATGTTTGAAATAATAATTGAAAATAATATGACAATTAAACAGATTTTTGACGAGATTGCTGCCGAGTCAGGCACGAATGAGAAGATGAATATTCTTACTAAGTACAAGGATAATGATGTTCTCGTTAATGTATTATATCAGGCTAACTCCAAGAGAGTTAAGTTTTACATGAAACAAATTCCTGAATATACTTTATGTACTGGTGAATGTTATAATTTAGATTGGGCATTAATTCAGTTATCGTTATTTAGTAGTAGAGCCATGACTGGTAATGTAGCAATTCAACATTTAAAAAAAATTCTTGAATCTCTTTCAATCGATGATGCTTATATCATTAAACGCATTATCGAAAAGGATTGTAAAATCGGTATGGGAACACGCAATATTAATAAGGTGATTCCTAACCTCATTGAGAAGACCGGGTACATGGGTTGCAAGCCATATTCCAAGGATTTAATCACTAAATTATTGGCTAAAGGCGCATGTTATAGTCAGGAAAAAATGGATGGCAGATATATTAATATTGTAATTAAAGACCATATAATTATAAATGAATCCAGACAAGGTGAACCTACAATTATGGATAACCCAGCTTTCATGGCTGAACTTGCACAACTTCCAGATTGTGTTATTAATGCTGAATTGACTATGGCTGGTGTTGAGAGATATGAGAGTAATGGAATTATCTCGTCTCTAATTAGTATTGCCAACAAACAAGCAGAAGGTGAAGACATCACCAAGAGTGTTAATAAACTCGAAACCAAGCACATGCCATACCGTGAGGCATTGAATGCTGTCAGGGTTACTGCTTGGGATATCCTAACTCTTGAAGAATATGCTACAAGGAAATGTATTAGACCATATAGTGAGAGACTTAATGCATTAAGGAAAGCACTTCAAGGATTTGACATGCTATCTATTGTAGAAACCAGAGAAGTGACTACTGTTGAAGAAGTAATGGGACATTTTGAACAAATGTTGAAGGAAAATAAAGAAGGAACTGTGGTAAAGAGTAAAGATGGTGTGTGGAAAGATGGGAAGCCTGTCTATCAAACGAAAGTAAAACGAGAGATAAACATTGACCTGAAAATTATTGGATTTAATTATGGTACGGGCAAAAATTCATCATTAATATCATCAGTAAATGCCGAATCTGAAGACGGTTTACTAAAAACATCACCAACAGGCATAAATGAGGATGATATGAATTATATTACAAGTCACCAAGATGAACTTCTTAACACGATTGTTGAGGTAAAATGCTCTGGATTATCTCAAGACAACAAAGGAAATTTCTCTCTTCTTCATCCAGTATATAAATTATTGAGGAATGATAAAATTATTGCCAATACATTAGGTGAATGTATTGAAATAAATAAATCGTGTTCATTATTATAATTTAATTGCTGACCAACCAATATATACTCCATATTTATTTAAAACATCCCTTTTCATATGTTTATAACTATAAATTGATTTACCATTATTGTAATATGATTTTCTAAGTGCATATAATGGTAAATCATTTTGTTTACAAATAATTTCAAAATTTCCATTACACTCGAATTTCAAAATTTTGTCTTTATCATAAATATTAATTTTATTTGCTGCGGGATTTTTCGAACCAATAAACATACCAAGTCTACTTTTTGACATATTTTCACATGCTTCTTTTGTTCTTTTAAGACCCCTATTTCCATTACCAGCATTTATTATATGTTCTTTTGATTTAGGCACGCCACTTAACGCAACCGATTTTTTCCTTTTAGATTCAATACTTTGTTTCACACCTAACTTAGCCTGTCTCATTTTTTCTCTTGATGCATCAGAAAGAATATAATCACATCTATAACCACCCCCAATAGTCATATTATACCCATTTTTATATGTATCAAATTGTTTTATATGATATATTTCACGGCAATTTACTTCAGGTAATGAAGTAATACCCTCTTCCAATATTTCAACTTTAAAATTATCAATACCATATTTTCTAATTGCTTGATGAAATTTAAACTCGCTATCAGTAGTACTTAAATAAATATGTTCGTATTTTCTTAATTCAATACCACGACAAGTGAATCCAACATATGATTTACCGTTAATTTTATTGGTAAATTTGTAAATTAAATAAATTTTATTTAGAATTCGTTTCATTTTTTAAAATTTTTAATTAATTCTTCAATGAAATTGGATTTATTTTTTGTTAGATTTTCTAATTTTGTGTTAATTTGCCTTGATATAGTAATACTAAGTTTTACTTTTTTATCTAATTCTTTTAATTTTGGTCTGCTCATGATTTTTATTATAAATACTAAATTATTTTCAAAAAGTAGTGTTTAAATACTATTTATTGAAAATAATTTGCATATTTCAAAATAATTATTTAATATTACCAATAAATTATAATTAAAACAATAAGATATGTGTTATAGTGGACAGTGTATATGGGAAGGTTATATGGGGAACTGTAATTTTCCTAAAAATAGTGCTGTAAGAGATAAATATCCTCATCCTGTTTGTGAAATTGGTGATGATAATGAGGAAGATGCTCAGAAAACCAAAGAAGCAATTGCTGATATTAAAAATATATTAAAAAATTGTAACCTTAGTAAATAGTTTTCGTATAATAAGTATGAAATTCAAAGGCAGATATAGTCAGGCGTATACTCTCGATAGAGAAGCCAAGGAATTGGTTGTTGAAGTTGAGTTGAAACAAAGAGATGGTCTTATTGAAGCAGGACAGAACATCTATTACGGTGTGGCAACAGCAAATAATAAAGAGATTAAACATAAGGACTTGCCTTATTGTGTTAATGCTGAACACATGGCAGAAATAATTGGATTGGAAATTATTGAGGCATGGAAAACCAGAGCAAAAAAAGAAGATAAGAGTTTTAGATTAAAAAGAAAAAAGAAATGAAACCAGCAGAATTTTATGAAATAATGATTCGCTTTGTCGATGAACAAAAGCGTTGGAAATCACTTAACATTGGTGATATTATTTATGATGCACAATGCAGATATGGTGATATTGATTATCATAAAATGAAAATTCTTGAAATCGATATTGATGAACGAACTATTAAAGCTCATGATGTTACTGGTAATCATCAAGATACTCTTCATGGTTTTTTAACTGAAGAAGAATTTAAAAAGGTATAATTATGAAAGCTAAAGCATTAAGATATAAAGAAAGCAAAGAATTTATTTATATTCAAGAATTGGGTGGTGAACCAAGTGTATTTACTTCGGATTTACCAAATCTTCATCCCATGACAGCAACTATTGAACTTATTGGTGGAATGTTGGAAGATAATGATTTCTATGAAGGTCTGGATTTAGATTTAGATGCTATTGAACTTGTAGAACTTGATATTATTGAATCTGGAAAAGTAGGTGCAGATATCAGAAATAAACTTGGAAACTATAATAGTTTGGTGCAAATGGTCGAACTTCTTTTGATGGAAAAAGACCATGAAAGAAAGATAAAATTAAAGAAACTTGTAAGAAAAGAAATAAAACTTGGACATGAAACTGTCAAGTATCTTGCAAATCTGCTTTAAAATACATATATTTGTGAAATGAAAAAAAATTAAAAAGAGATTTTGGAATAACATATGACGATTATAATCAAATATTAAATGAGCAAAACGGTAAATGTGTTATTTGTGGTAAAACCGAAGAAAAAAATGGTAAAATGTTAGCTGTTGACCATTGTCATGAAACAAATAAAAATAGAGAACTATTATGTTCAAGCTGTAACATCTGTATTGGATTCATTGAAAAAAATAATCTCGATATTGATAAAATTAAAAATTATATTAATAAACATAAAATAATTACAAATGGGGTATCTCAGTATTAACAATCTTTATAAAGACCAAACCATTTTACTTTTCAAAGAGGCTTATGCACTTGAGAAGATACATGGGACTTCGAGTCACATTGGTTGGAAGTTCGAAACCAAGCAAGTTAATTTCTTCACTGGAGAAAATCATAACTTATTTTTAACATTATTTGATGAACAGTTTCTAATTAAAAAGTTTGAAGAGATGTTTCCAGACCAAGATGCAGTTATTTATGGTGAACATTACGGTGGTAAGTGTCAGGGCATGTCAAATACTTATGGAAAAGTATCTAAGTTCGTGGGGTTTGATGTGAAGGTAGGGTCTGTTTGGCTTAACGTACCAAATGCTAATGATGTATGTGTTAAGTTCGGTTTAGAGTTCGTGCACTATGACAAGATTGAAGTCTGTCTTGAGAACCTGAATATTTTCAGGGATATGCCAAGCATACAAGCAGTGCGTAATGGCATAACTGAACCCAAACC
>Ga0307992_1002050_pt1 | contig 11620 bp, 8 predicted proteins | sample EllFjometagen133_FD_203162 | JGI IMG/M metagenome (GOLD analysis project Ga0307992, IMG submission 203162) | Marine microbial communities from Ellis Fjord, Antarctic Ocean - #133 | ecosystem: Environmental > Aquatic > Marine > Unclassified | place: Southern Ocean | collected 2014-10-08
GATATAATTCATCTGTGATTTTAAAATTTGATAATATCGGTAATTGTAAATCAAAAGAATTACTTCTGAAAGGCATTACATAATTATTATTATCAATTAACAATAGCGGATTATTGCTTATTAATGCCACAGGATATCTCTCAGAAATTTCTATTAGAACACCATTTGGAAAATGATTACTTACACGAACACCTGCCACAAAAGGATGTTCTTCTAATCTTTCTGAAATCAATGATATATCTTCTGATAAAACATCAGACTTGTTTGTTTTAAATAAAAATGATTCATATTCAGATTTGTTTACAATGGCATTGCCTGTAAAAACAAATTTAGGATTAGTGAATAATTGCGTATAGTTGGCCCAAGAAAAACTTCCCCAAATCAATGTGCCAACTGCCGCAAGGATGCACGTAAATACAAAAAATTTAATGACTTTATTGATGTTTTTATGCACTGAAAGTTCCTTCCGGAAAACCTAAAGTGGTAATTTCCAATTCAAGATTTATTGAATATTTTTTGTAAACTGTTTCACGAATGAGTTTTATTAATTTCGTCACATCATCAGCCGTTGCATTATCTTGATTTATAATGAAATTTGCATGGATATCTGACACCATAGCTCCGCCAATAGACTTACCTTTTAATCCAACTTTTTCGATTAAATAACCAGCTGCAAATTCCTTGGGATTCTTAAACACGCTACCGGCAGAACGAGATTTAAGTGGTTGCGTATTTTTCCTTTGTTGATTTGCTGAATCACGATTATTCCGTATTTTAACTTCCGAGGATTTCTCTAATTGAAATTCTGCACTGAGTAATATGTCATTTTTGTTAAAAGTAGAAGAACGATAACTAAATTCAATTTCGTCAGCAGATTTATTTTCAACAACTCCTTCATTATTAAGTATATCTATAGCGACTAAATACTTTGATATTTCATCTCCAAAAGCTCCGGCATTCATAATTAAAGCACCACCCAAAGTACCTGGAATACCAAGTAAGGTCTCAAGTCCGATAAAATTATGCTTAATACACTCTTTAACTAATTTTGACAACTTAATTCCTGTTTCAGCATAACAAGTATTTTCATCGAATAATATTTTTTTAAATGATTTTTCCAACGATACAACAAGCCCATCTATACCATCATCAGAAACAAGTAAATTTGATCCTCCACCTATGCAATAAATTGATACCTGATGGTTACTTACAAACGATTTAACTAATTGCAGATCTTTTACGGATTTAGGTTCAATAAATGCTACTGCAGGTCCACCAATACCGTATGATGTATGGTTTTTCATCGATTCATTTTCAATAAGTTTTCCGGCTATCATTTCTTTTAGCTTTTGCAAATCCATTAATTATTTATTTTTATAAGTATTAGTTAAATGATTATAATATTTTTCGATATAACGCCAAATTGTTCCCGCCCCAATACCAATTACCATATCACCAGGTTGAATGATTTTGTCTAATTTTTGAATTAAATCATCTAAGTTTGGGATATAGTAAACATTTCTATGACCTAAGTCCTTTGCCGCTTGAGCGACTAATTTGCCATCGACACCATCAATTTTTTCTTCACGAGCAGGATATATGTCCGTAACTATTAATATATCGCTATTTAAGAATGATTCTGCAAAATTGCGATAGAAATCACGTGTACGCGTAAATAAATGTGGCTGAAAAACTGCTACAATTCGTCTGTTCCAACCACTTCGTGCTGCGTCCAATGTTGCCGCAACTTCCGTTGGATGATGTGCGTAATCATCAATTACCATAATATCATTGACAACACCTTTTATTTCAAAACGACGTCTTACTCCTTCGTATTCAATTAATCCTTTCTTAATGATATTGAATGGTATTTCCATTTCCATCCCAACAGCAATTGCTGATAAAGAATTAAGCACGCTATGCTGTCCGGGGACATTCAATTTGATTTGTCCCAATTCCTTATTATGATAATATGCTGAATAGGTTGTAAAATTATTTTTAAATTTAATATTTTTTGCTCGATAATCAGCTTGACTAGACATACCGTAAGTTGTTATTGGTCGATAAATGTCAGAAATAATTCCGCGTACGCCAGGCGAATCTAAACAAACTATAACTTCACCATAAAACGGTACAGAATTGCAAAATTGGATAAAAGCATTTTGTAATTCCTCCAAATCAGCATAACAGTCAGTATGTTCAAGTTCAATATTTGTTACAATTGAAATAGTTGGGCGTAGTGCAAGAAAACTGCGATCAAATTCATCTGCCTCAACAATAATTATATCACCTTTTCCCAATAATGAATTCGTACCGATTGTCTTGACTAATCCACCTACTACAAGCGTTGGATCAAGATCTGCGGCATTTAGAACACTGCCGACCATCGAACTGGTCGATGTTTTTCCATGGGTTCCGCTTACACCGATAGATGTTGCTTTAACCGCGATTAGTTCACCAAGCATTTCTGCACGACGAATTACAGGTATTCCTTTGTCTTTAGCCTCAAGTATTTCAGGATTATTTCCTCTAACAGCGCTTGAATAAACTAACACCTCGCTATCTCCGATATTTCCTGCTTTATGACCATCTGTAAAAATCTTCGCACCTTTGGCAATGAGATTTTGTATAATTTCGGAATCTTGAATATCTGAACCACTGATCTCAAAATCCAAATTTAGTAGTAGCTCAGCAATTCCGCTCATGCCAATACCACCGATTCCCACAAAATGAATTTTTTTAACTTTTCTAAACATTAGCTATTTGCAACCTCTATTATTTGATCAATAATCATATTTGTTGCCTCGGGTTTTCCAATTTTTTTTGAGTTACTTGACATAATTTTTAACTTATTATCATTATATAATATTTCAACTGCAGATCTGAATAGTTTTCTAGTAGTTAATTCTTTTTCAGATAATAAAATAGCTGCTTTTGCTTCAACGATGGATTCTGCATTTTTAGTTTGATGATCACCGGCAGAGTGAGAGAAGGGAACCAAAATACTTGGTTTACCGCATGCAGTTATCTCTGCCAAAGTTAATGCGCCGGCACGTGAAATAATCAAATCGGATATTGCATAGGCTTCTGCCATATTATGAATAAACGCACGCACCTTAATTAGTGATGAATCTAATTTCTTAAACTGATCATATTGATTTTGTCCCGTTTGCCATAAAATCTGTATTTTTTCTGATTCAAACATTGAAATGCATTCATTCATAATTTTATTTAAAAATGCGGATCCCTGACTACCTCCGAATAAGAATATAGTTTTTCTGTCAGGATTTAAATCGAATAGTAGTCCCCCTTTTTTTCTATCGCCATTGCGAATGTTCCCGCGGATTGGATTGCCGGTTAAAATAGTTTTATTTTTAATTTCATCGTTCGCCGCCTCAAAGGCGATACAAATACTCTTAGCGTTTTCAGCAAAATATTTAGTTGTTATACCTGGGTGTGAATTTTGCTCTTGTAAAACAATTGGAATATCAAGTTTTACAGCTTGTTTTAATGGAATAGCACTTGCGTATCCACCTGTTCCAACAAGAATATCGGGTTTTAGTCGCTTAATAGTTTTTTTTGCGATACGCATTGAACTATACATGCGCCATGGCAATAATAGATTTCTAGATAATGATTGTAAACTAATTCCACGCTGTAATCCACGAATTGGTAATAAAGTATGCGGCAGACCTTTAACGGGCAATACATCAGCTTCTATTCCAAATTTTGAACCCATGTAATGCACTTTAATATTTGGATATCTTGCTTGCAATGTTTCACCAATAGCAATTGCAGGATAAAGGTGCCCGCCTGTACCGCCTCCCGCAATTAGTATATTTAGATGATTATCCATTGTAGCTCGGTTTCCATTCCTGATTATGAGTTACTGATCGCTTTGATTGACTAATATTTAATAGTATACCAAGTGCAATCATATTAGTGATAACACTTGACCCGCCATAGCTGATGAGCGGCATTGGAAGTCCGGTAACAGGAAATATATTTGTAACAACAGCTGCATTGACAAATGCGTATAGAATAATACTAAAAGACAATCCAAGTGCTAAAAGTACACCGAATGAATCATTCGATTCTTTTGCAATTTTTATCCCGCGTTGGAAAATTACTAAAAATACAGTAAGCAAGATTATTGCTCCGACTAGTCCGGTTTCTTCACCTATTATTGCTAATATAAAATCTGTATGTGGAGTGGGTAAAAATTGATTTTTTGCGATACTATTTCCTAATCCCATACCAAATAATCCACCATTACCAAGGCTAATTAATGATTGAGTAATTTGGTAACCAGTGCCTACGACATCCTCATTACCACCTAACCATGACATAATTCTTGATCTACTATATGGTACAGATAACATTAAAGGAATAGTGATTAGTGCTGCAACTGCACCAGCAGCTGTAAGTTGTATAAATCTAGCGCCGCCGATAAATAACATCATTGCTCCGATTAGACAAAGCATAGCACCGGTACTAAAATCAGGTTGAAGTATTATAAGACCAATTAACGTCGCCATTATTAATAGTGGCGGGAAAAATCCTGTGTAAAAATCATGCAATTGGTGTTTCTTTTTTGCCATGAATGCTGCAAGATATATTATTAATGCGATACGAGCAATATCAGATGTTTGTAACGAATAACCGCCTAAGTATAACCATCGCCCTGGCGAGTTAATACCCTTTAGCATGTACCAAAATTTTGTATAAACTAACAGAGTTATAGCGATTACGATTAAGAATGGTGCGATGGATTTTAGTTTGCGATAGTCAAATACCATAAAAAATATTAAAGCAGCAATACCCATTATTAATCTTTTTAAATGTGCAGAGATAAAATATGTGTCTGTTACTCCGTTTGTTTTAGCTAAAGAAAGTGCAGTGCTTGAACTGTAAAGCATAACTGTACCAATAACTAATAGTATTATTACTGACCATAGTAAGGGTTGATCGAACCTTTTTTTTGATATATCTAATTGTTTCATGAGTCCAATCCTCTCACCCATTTCGCAAATTTTATTCCGCGGTCTTCAAAATCCGTAAATTGATCAAAACTTGCACATCCAGGAGATAACAATACAATTTCATTATTCTCAGCTTTTTTATAGCTAAGTTTTACAGCATCTTGTAATAAATCAACAAGATTTACATCAAATGTTAAATTTAATTCATCATGGATTACCTTATTCGCATCGCCGTAAGCAATAATACATTTAATTTTATCTTTGAACTTTATCAATTCAGCAAAATCATTACCTTTTGCTAAACCTCCTAATATTAAAATTATAGGTTTTTCATAGCTCTCGATAGCAACCTTAACAGCATCGATGTTGGTTGCTTTTGAATCATTAATAAAATCAATTTCATCTATTTTTGCAATGTATTCTAATCGATGTGGAATACCGTTAAAAGTATTCATCACATTAGCTATTTTTGTATCAGAAATACCCAAGCAATGGGCGCCCGAAGCAGCTGCAAGGAGGTTATATAAATTATGCTGTCCGGGCAACCCAATGTTCTCGAGTTTTGTGAGTTTGGCGTACTCTTTGTTAATAACAATTGATTTATTTACACTGAAAATATTTTTCGAAGAATTATTAGGACTGAAAGTAATCTGCTGAACATTGATATCTTGAAAAGATTTAGTTAATACATTGTCATCAGCATTATAAATAATATAATCCTGTTTAGTTTGATTTTCGGCTAACCGAAGTTTTGCTGCTAAATAATTATTAACAGTCTTATGCCGATCTAAATGATCAGGTGAAATATTTAGAAATATCGATATATGGGGATGAAATTGGTCAATGAATTCCATTTGAAAACTTGATATTTCGAGTATGTATACCTGTTTGTGGTCATAAATCTGCAATTCTTCCAATACTTTTCCTGAAAACGGAAAACCCACATTACCGGCTAAAACGCCGTTAATTTCTTTAGATTGACACATTTCAGCCAGTGCGTGTACAGTGGTAGATTTTCCATTTGAACCGGTAACTCCAATAATTGGAGAATCTGTGAACAAACTTGCGAATTCAATCTCACCAATAACCTTAATTCCACGTTCTAACGCTTCTATTACAATTGGCGAATCAGCAGGAACCCCAGGTGAAATAACTATTAAACCTGCATCGAATATTTTATCAGTATTTCTACCAATTTCACCATCAATATTAATGGAATTTAATAATTGAAAATTTTTCTTTACTGAATCAGAAGAAGAATTATCACTAACAAATACATTAGCTCCTATATAATTAGCTAATTGTGCTGCTGTAACTCCGCTCCGTCCTAATCCAATGACAGATACTGAGCGGTTATTTATTTCACTAATATTATTTTCTACTCTATTCATCGAATTTTAAATGTTGTTAGTGAAAATAAAGCAAATAATAATCCGATAATCCAAAATCGCGTAACAACTTTAGTTTCGGGCCAACCTTTCAATTCAAAATGATGGTGTATTGGAGCCATTTTCCATAATCGCGTCCCTTTGCCAACTTTCATTTTAGTATATTTAAAGTATCCCCACTGTGATAGTACTGATAATGCTTCTAATACAAATACTCCACCAATTATAAATAATAGGAGTTCTTTTTTTAATAGGACGGCCATAGTTCCAAGGGCTGAACCCATTGATAGCGATCCCACATCGCCCATAAATACAGAGGCAGGAGCGGAGTTAAACCATAAAAATCCGACACTTGCGCCTACTGTCGCCGTGGCGAAAATGGTTAACTCTCCAGCACCGGGAAGATATACAATATTTAGATAATTCGAAAAATCGACTCGTCCTGATACATAGGCAATACCGGCAAATACAGCGAAGGCTACAGCAAGTAGACCGGAAGCTAATCCATCAAGTCCATCTGTAAGATTTACAGCATTGGAAAAACCAGTAATTACCAAAACGATCGCAACAGGGTAGAACCATCCTAAATGCAAAACATAATCTTTGAAGAATGGTACAGAAGTATAACTCCACAACTCAGAGAACTCTGGACGGGAATACATCCATAGGCTAATAATTACACCTAAAGTAATTTGTCCGGCTAATTTATATCGAGCAATTAATCCCGACTCTTTCTTCTTAATAACTTTTAAATAATCATCAATAAATCCAAAAAATCCCATCCACAAAGTGGCAATTACAATTATTTGAATATAAATATTGTCCAACTGAGCAAATAGGAGGGTTGGGAGGAGTATAGTGGTGAGTACCATTACTCCTCCCATTGTTGGCGTGCCCTTTTTTGTATGGTGAGACTGTGGTCCAGTGGATCGTATTTCTTCGCCAATTTGATGGTGAGCCAATTGGCGAATAACCCAAGGACCTATGAGGAAGCTTATGACCAACGCAAATATCGCCGCCATTACTGCTCTGAAAGTAATATACTGAAATAAGTTCAGCGGCGACCATGTCTCGGATAATGGATATAGAAGGTGATAAAGCATTATTTCTTGAATACCTCTGTAATTATTTTCTCCATTTCCATACTACGTGATCCCTTAAATAAAATTGTGTCTCCATTTTTTTTATAATCGATTAAATCTTGTAATAATTGTTCTTTACTGTCATAATGTTTATGAAATTTTATAGTATCCAAAACACTATCCGTTATGGCAGTTTGAGTACCTACTGTGAAAACCGCATCCAAATTATTTTCAACACACTTTTTACCAATTTTTTTATGATACTCTTCAGAAGAATTTCCAAGCTCTGCCATCTCGCCAAATACGAATACACGTCTCCCAATTGTTGGAAATTGAGCTAAATGTTCGATTGCTGCTAAGGTAGAAATGTAATTTGCATTATAAGTATCATCAATGACAGCTATATCGTCATATTTTCGGATAACGCTCCTACCATATGTTGGTGTAAATGACAAAACATATTCTTGGATAGTTCCCCAATTAATTCCATAAGTATTTGACACAGCAGATGCTGCTAATATATTTTTCGCAAAGACTTTGTTCTTGGAATTTGTATTTATTTTAGTATCATTTATTGTGAGGATAATGTTACCATCGGAATTTCGATTGTAATCTGCGCTAAAATCATATCCGGCGACAAAGCCGTAGGATTTTATTTCTGCGGGAGTTGTAAATGTTCTAACCCATTCATCTGATATATTTACGAATGCAGTACCATTTTTTAGATGTTTGAATAATTCAGATTTTTCCTTGGCAATATTTTCTATTGTTTTAAATCCTTCCAAGTGTGCAGGTGCAATATTAGTTATTAGACCATCCGTTGGCTCGACAATTTGACATAGTTCTTTAATATCTCCGGGTTGATTAGCACCCATTTCAATGACGCTAAATGTGTGGTTTTCTTGTAATTGAAGTAGAGTTAACGGAACACCGATGGAAGTATTAAAATTACCTTTTGTTGCATGAACATCATATTTTGTATCAAGAAAATGTTTAATTAAATCTTTAGTGGTAGTTTTGCCGTTCGAACCGGTAATACCAATAACCGGAATATTGAAACGTTTACGCCATACATTTGCAACTTTACCAATCATTTTGACGGGATTTTCTACTTCAATTTGTTGCAGATCGCTAACTGTGTTATCAGATTTTGTAATTAATACTGCAACTGCACCGGCGTTTTTTGCATCTTGAATAAACTGATTCCCATCAACATTTTCACCTTTGATTGCGATATATAAATCACCTTCAACACATTGTCTGCTATCGGTACTAATTCCTAGTACGGTGTTTATAAATGATATGTTTGTAACATTTTTAAATACTTTAGAGAATCGTTTTGGATTCGGTAGTGTGATTCTCATGATGTGAATTCCTCAACGATTTTTATATCAGAGTAAAATATTTTTTCTCCTTTCACATCCTGATATTCCTCGCGACCTTTACCTAATATCACTAATACATCATTTTTTCGCAATCCTTCCAATCCTTTTCGGACTGCGGTACTGCGTTCAGAAAAAACTTCATAATTATCGTAATGAAATCCGCTTATTATCTGATCATTGATTTCACCAACAGCTTCAAATCGTGGGTTGTCAGGTGTAATAAAACATTTATCAACATATTTTTCAGCAATGGATGCCATTATTGGTCGTTTAGTTTTATCGCGGTTACCACCCGCGCCAAAGATTAATGTTATCAATGAGTTCTCGGTGGTGAGTTCACGAATCGTACTTAACACTTTTTCGTAAGCGTCGGGCGTATGTGCATAATCTATTATTACCAAACCACCATTTGGCGTTCTAAATGTTTCCATTCTTCCCGGAACATTTTTACACGCAGTAATACCTTTGACAATGTCCCCTTGTGCGATATTTGCGGAGTGAGCAACCGCGACAGCTGCTAAAATATTGTCTAAATTAAATTTTCCAATTAATGATGAATCAACGCTATAAGTTTGATTTGCTGCTTTAACAATACCAACAATACCGTTCAAAGAAATATTATGTGTTATAAAATAGACGTCTCTCTTTTGCTCCTGAGAAATAGCAATTACCGGTGCAGTACATTCAATCTCTAATATTTCACCATATTTGTCATCAATGTTTAAAATTGCCGTACTTGCAATAGGTAACATCTTGAATAATTTAGATTTAGCATGATAGTAATTTTCGATAGTTTTGTGATAATCCAAATGCTCTGGTGTGAGATTCGTGAAAACGCCATAGTCAAAATCAATATCTGCAGCGCGGTATTGTTCCAACGCATGCGATGATACTTCCATTACAACATGTGTGAAACCATTATTCAACAGTTCGGAAAATTGTCTGTGTAATGTTATCGGATCAGCCGTAGTTAAGTCTTTTCTTGTAGTAAATCCATCGGCAATTAGACCAAAAGTGCCCATTTGGGCAATTTTAATTCCGGCTGTTGAAAATATAGATTTAATTAATGATGCAGTCGTAGTTTTCCCGTTGGTTCCAGTAATTCCGATAACTGTCAATTCCCGAGTTGGATGACCATAATAATCAGCCGCTATAATTGATGCGGCACGGCGCGGGTTGGCGACTTTAATTTGCGGAACAGGCAATTTCCCAACATCCCTTCCATTTGTTATAACGGCAACAGCACCCTTTTTGATTGCTTGTTGGATGTAGTCATGTCCATCAAGATCAATTCCGGGAATAGCTACAAATAGATTACCTTTTTCAATAGTTCTTGAGTCAAGAGACAATCCATTCACCTGAACATTCGGAAATTGTTCATTATTAGAGGTAACTTGTTTTACTATTTTATTTAACAACATTTTATTCTAATCCAATTGAACAAATTGTTCCTAATTTAGAAATAGTCCCCGGTTTGGGTGATTGCCATACGACGGTCCCGGATCCTGCAAATTTTGACTCTAATCCAGATTTGTTAATTGAGTTTAATGCCTTCTTTAAGCTCATACCTTTCACATTTGGAACAATAGTCTTGGGTTTATTTTGTTGAGTATTTTTCGGTTTCGCTACAGGTTGAATCGCATTTGCAATAGAAGATAATAGAATCGGTTCCTTCTTGAATCTTTGGTCAGAAGTGTTAAGTATTTTATCTACTAGAATAGGTTCACGGGTGATCCCATTTTCGATAGATATAGGCATTTTAATGGAATCATCTAAATTGATAATACGTTTCATTACTTTTCGAAATACAGGGGCCGCCCCAGTACCACCCCAATGATATCCTAGCTTGGGTTCGTCGAGTGTAATTACACATAATAATTGGGGATTATTTGCTGGTAAATATCCAACAAAATTTGAAACGAATTTAGTATGAGAATATACCCCATCAATAAATTTTTGTGCCGTACCGGTTTTGCCTGCTACTTGCCAACCTGGTATATCAGCTTCAATTCCTGTGCCAGTTTCAACAACTTTCACTAAAAGCTGACTTAGCTGATCCATTACTTTTTTATCAGCAATTTTTCGTATGACAGTTGGTTTCTCAGAATAAATCGATAAATCGTCTTTATTACTGATATTACTAGTTATGAATGGTTTTAATAGTACACCACCATTGGCTACAGCCCCGTATGCCATCGCTAGTTGTAGAGCAGTAATTCCAACTTCATGTCCCATAGATATCTCAGCCAATGAAACTTTGCTCCATTTATCTAATCTGCGAAGCGTACCACATGATTCAGCACCAATTCCAATATGAGTTGGTGCTCCGAAACCATAATCTTGGGCATAATTGTGTAGAGTTTTTGTACCAACTTTGGATGCTACTTTGATAATTCCAATATTGCTTGATTTTTCTATGACCTCTCCAAATGTCAAGATACCATGTGGTTTGTGATCGTTAATAGTTATAGATTGATATTGATAGGCACCATTTTCACAATTAAACTTATCTTGAATATTTACAAGATTATTATCAATCGCTGCTGTAGCAGCTACAATTTTAAAGGTTGATCCAGGCTCAAATTGATCAGTGCATGCTCTAATTTTTTGATTCTTAGTTGCGGATTTATTGGGTCTATTGGGATTGAAATCAGGCACCGAAGCCATCGCTAGAATAGCGCCGGTTTGTGGATTAATGATAACCCCTGTAGCACTTTTTGCTGATGATTTCTTAAATTGCTTTAATAGTTCTTCTTGTAAGACTGATTGATATTCAATATTTA
>Ga0307992_1002054_pt1 | contig 11610 bp, 9 predicted proteins | sample EllFjometagen133_FD_203162 | JGI IMG/M metagenome (GOLD analysis project Ga0307992, IMG submission 203162) | Marine microbial communities from Ellis Fjord, Antarctic Ocean - #133 | ecosystem: Environmental > Aquatic > Marine > Unclassified | place: Southern Ocean | collected 2014-10-08
CATTAATGTTGATTTACCGGAACCGGAAGGTCCCATAATGGAAATGTATTCGTTCCTTAGAATATCAAGATCGACACCATCTAACGCACGCACGTCTTCAGCACCAACATTATATATTTTTTTTACATCTTTTAAATCAATCATTTTGCCATTTTTGTCTTGTACTTCAGACATTATCTATTCGTCCTCATCTTTATCATTTTTCTTCCCATTACCACCTTTCACCTCTACTACAGACATATGTTTTAGATCACGGCTGATTGCCTTATAAGATCCGGTTATAATCTTATCACCTTCAGCTAATCCTTCTAATATTTCATAATGATCCTCAGAAGAAATTCCTACTTTTACAGGTCTAATCTTTGCATACATATTTCCTTTTTTAAGGGGCTTGCCTCTTCTTTTACTTTTTTCGCCTTCATCATTATTATCTTCAGTCTTATCGCTAGTAACAAATACAACTTCAATCATTTCTTTCTTTTTCTTGTCATCTATAGATTCCTCACTGTCATTAGAATCATCCGACTTTTTAGCTTTTGAACCACGACTTTGCTTCCGTTCAGCTTCTTCCTCCCAACCTTCTTGACGCACCGTTAAACATTGAATCGGAATAGCTATAACATTTTCTTTAACATCAGTTATGATATCAGCAGTGGCACTCATTCCAGGGCGCGTACTTTCCGGAACGTTGAGCATACGTACTTTTACTTCAAAGTTTGTTACTTGCTCCTGTGTACCTAGTGACTGCGTTTCAGCAATATGCGCAATTTCACTCACAACACCGATAAAAGATGTATCTTGAAAAGCATCAATTTCAATTTCAGTTGTATCGCCAACGGCGACGGAAACAACATCGTTTTCATTTACATCTACCAGTATTTCCATTTTAGACAAGTCTGCAACAATCATTAAAACATCGGCTTGGAACATAGAGCCTAAAGCCATCTCTCCAACTTCTTTATTAATTTTTGCAACTGTCCCGGATTGTGGTGCAACAATGCGAGTCTTTGAGAGTTGGTCTTCCTGAGAAGAAAAACCTGCGAGTGCTTGTTCAAGTTGACTCTCCGCAAGTTGGTTTTGGGCTGTTATAGATTCCAATTCTTCCTGAGAAATAAGATCATTTTTAAATAATGATTCTGCTCTTTCTTTTTGTGCTTTTACTTGCATTAAACTTGCGCGAGCAGATTTTACTGATGAACGAGCTTGGTTATATGAAGCCCTTACTTGTTTTTCATCCAAAGATATTAAATGTTGTCCTTTGGATACATAATCACCTTCTTCAACTGTTATATCCGTAATCCATGCCGATATTGTCGCACTGATCTTAACTTCCACTTCAGGTTGAATTATACCACTGCCATTAACCTTATGGATCACAGTTTGACGTTTTACTTCTTCGGTATCAACTGATATTGCCTCAGTATCCGATTTCAACAAATTGCCGGCAATAAAAGCTACTATAACAACCACTCCGGCTATTATTATCCATAATTTCTTTTTATTTTTTTTACTCTTGGCCAAAATTTTCTCCTATGTATTAAAATTCTTTATCAAGTACACCCAATTGTGCTTTCAAATATGCTTCTTGGATCTTCGAATTATATTTTGAAGACACTAAGTCCACTCGCGCTCTTGTTACAGAAAACTGTGCATCCAACAATTCTAATATTGATGCTGAACCAAGTCTATATCGTTCACTAACTAAGTTTAAATCCTCTTCAGCAGAAACCAATATCTCCTCATTAATCGGTATTATTGTAAAATAATCGTCAACAATTCCGAGTAAATTTTCTAAATGTACAACAGCATCATTTTTTACCGTAATAAAATCATTATTCTGCTTTTTAACGGCTAATTTCGCTTGTTGCGATTGTGTTGAAAGCGCCATTCCACTGAATAGAGGAAATGATAGATTCAATCCGGTTGTCATCATCCAATCATCTTTTAGAGCGTCAGTTAATCCACTAAGTTCTTCATCGCCTGCCTGATATGACAGTGATGCACTTAGTGATGGAAGTCGCTGTGCGTTAGTCAAATTTTTTCTTATTTTAGCATCAACCACTTGAGCCTTAGAAGCTAAGATACCAGGATTATTTTCTTCCAAAATCTCAATCGCTTCTGTAAAGCCGGGTACGGGTTGCAATTGCAGATTATCATCAATCAATTTCAATTCATTGCTTTCACCAATCAGTCCCATCGAATTGCGAAGTTCAGAAATCGCATTGAACACAAATGCTTGTTGAGTAATTAAGGCCGACTTTGCTGTTCCACGCGCTACTTTCGATTTAAGTAAATCGGTTTTTTTAGCAGCACCCAAGTCATATCTTTTTTGGGATAATTCAACTTGCTGTTCTGCTAATTCTAGACTTTGTTCGGAAACTTTCAACAATTGTTGATTTTTTAATAACTGGTAATAAGCACGATGAACTTCAGCAATCACATTCGTCCGAACTTGTCTTTCTAACTGTTGTGAAATGGCAAAGTTATTCTTCGCTTGCGCAATACGATTCCACCATCCACCGCCATCAAATATATTTTGTCTGCCAGTTAGTCCCACTGACCATGATGATGTAGTTGGAAATAAATCATCTTGGGCGTAACTCGTTTCATTGCGCCCACCTGACAAACTCACTGATGGTAATATATTGCTAAATGCTCCAATTTTACCTGCTTTTGCTGATTGTAAATCCAGCTGTGCTGATTGCAATGTTTCTTTTTTATCTAAGGCGAGATTTACACAATCGTTTAGCGATAACTCTTGCGCATACGTCACATTTGATAATATTAATATTGTTGAAACAATTGTTATTCCTATTTTCATCATATACTTACCCTGCTAGTCCTCCAAAGAAGCTGGAAAATCCTGCTCCAATTAATCTTAACAAAAACCATGCAATCAACATTGCAATCGCATACGGTCTTGTTTTTTTATTATAGATAATTCCCATTCCAATTGCCATTAAGATGATTCTCCAAATTGCAAAGATATCAATTGCATTAAATATTGAGTTAATAAATGAGCCCTTTTCTCCTATTCCAAAAACGCTCAGCCCAGTATAAACTTCTAATGACCATTTACTAAGCATTAATGGTATTTTTATTATTGATTCAAGAATATTAATCATGTATGCCCAGGCAGTCACATTTAATAATTGACCATATTTAGCTGAACCACCCATAATTGTATTTCCAACCAATAGAGCAATTAGAGCCATAAAGAAAACTGTTACAGGTCCTCCTAATGCACTCGCAACCCATCCAGTAATTTGCGGTCCCTCCATCCTCTCTTCCATTTGTGTAATTATTTCTTCTTTTTGGTCATCCGGGATACGCGAACTATTCTCAATTCTTTCGAGCGCAGTATCATAACCGACTTCTGTTGCTAAATCTTGAATCGCCCAAAAAGAGACTACGCCGAGCACAGCTAGAATTACTAACGGAACAATGGCTTTTTTTAGATTAAAATCTTTAACTGCTTCAAAAACTTTACTAGGTGCTATATATATATTTATAATATTTGATAATACTGACACGGTTTGATCCTCTTATATTAAGTTAATTTGACACTGTAATGTATAAATAGTTGTCAATAGTATTAAGGAAATTAACGAATTATTCATTAAAAAGTTCACTTCTAAGGAATTTTCCTAGAAACACATTAATTACATGCAGAAGTACAAATAAATCTATCCATTTTGTAGCAATTCGACCCAAAATGTATTTCACCATTTTTGCATCAGCAATATTTGCACAATCTGTAACTGTTACAGGTGATTGGAATTTTACAATTCCATCAACCGATATTACTGAAGCTGGTCTAAATTTTACAGGAGAATATGAAAGCAACTATAATCAGGCATATCTTCAAATTAACCATCCTGGTAAATAGAAATTAAAGGGTAATAAAAATGAAATTTATTGGCATGAAGACCTAAAACTTAGGATAAGACGTACAGGTGATGGAATTGGACCTGGTAATATTGGCGGTGGAGAAGGATATCAGGATTTAAAAGTAACCCCCGACGAGCTTTCAAAAGGAGAAAAAGATCGTTTTGCCGTACCACTGCAATTTTTATTGAAAGAAGTCTCTGTATTGTTACCTGCGAAAAATTATTCAGTTGATGTAGTCTATACTTTGATAGACGATTAGTTAAAATTGTCCTTTATTTCCTTTAAATAATTAAAAGCTGCTTCATAGGTATTTTCAATTTTGCCATCAAGAATAGCATCTTCTATTGCAGATTTTAGCTGACCTACTTTTTTACCCTCTTTTAAACTGCAAATTTTCATGATTTCATCACCGCGCACAGGAGATTGGAACGCTTTGAGCTTATCACGCTCAACTACATCCTGCATAAATTTTTCTACACGCTCAAAATTTCCCATATAACGCTTTACTCGATCGGGGTTTTTACTTGTTATATCAGCACGGCAAAGTGCTAGCAGATCATCGGTTTCCTCACCGGAAGCAACCATTAACCGCCTTACGGCTGCATCAGTAACATCTTTTTTCGCAAGTGCGATTGGACGTAGGTGCAAAAGTGTCATTTTTATCAAATATTCTCTTAACTCATTGGATAATTTCATCCGCTTGGCAATTTTGTTTAACATCCGTGAGCCTACATCATCGTGACCATGAAAAGTAAATCCCTTTGATTTATGAATACGTCTTGTCGTCGGTTTCCCAATATCGTGCACAAGCGCGGCAAACCGCAATTCCATTTTATCAGATAATTTTGCTGCATTGTCCACAACTTGCATAGTATGGTGAAATATATCCTTATGATGCCACTCCTTAGGTTGTTCCATTCCATACATGATGTCGATTTCAGGAAAAACATATTTCATTAAACCGACACTTTCCAATATAATTAATCCGATAGATGGCTTATCTGTTTTCAGTATTTTAACTAGTTCAGCAGTAATCCTTTCCCCCGATACTATTGAAATACGATGCGCTTGTTTTTGCATCGAGATTAGACATTCTTCATCTATTTCAATATTGAACCGGCTCGCAAACACTGCCGCACGCATCATGCGTAAGGGATCCTCCGAAAATGTTTCATCAGGATCTAATGGAGTAATTAAACGTTTTGCTTTTAAATCAGTTATTCCGTTATAGGGATCATACAAATCACCGAATGTTTTTGGCAGCAAATCAACAGCCATTGCGTTAATTGTAAAATCTCTGCGTTTTAGGTCACCAAAAATATCGGTATATTTTACTTCTTTTGGTTTCCGGGATGATTCATCATAATTCTCTAATCTAGCAGAAGCAACTTCAACTTCCATTTTTGGATATGGAATTTTAGCTGTACCAAATTCCTTAAATTGTACAATTTTTTTAACACCCAATTCATCCGCTAATAATTGGGAGAATTTTATTCCATCTCCCTCGACCATTAAATCTACTTCTATTGATCTCCTATTTAAAAATAGATCACGTACAAACCCGCCAACAACAAAGACTTTTAGGTTATGTTTTGCACCCAATTCTCCGGCAACTTTGAGAATAGAAAATGCAATCTTTTTTTCAACTATTATATCTTTAATGTTGGTCATAACCAAAATTACGGATTATAGTAATATTTTTGTAATTTGTTTTGTTTAAACATTTTTAATCATTTATTTGATAAATCATTGTATTACATATTATATTTGCATTATATACAATATGTATGTTGGGTTGTTGTCAGCAATGTTAAACCTATAAGAGCATTATGATTATGAAGAATAAAAGACTTATCGGAATAATGGTCACTGTAACGCTTCTATTGCTCATACCAATAATAGCGATGCAGTTCACAAATGAAGTAAATTGGAATCTGATTGATTTTATTGTAGCAGGAGCTCTATTGTTCGGTAATGGTCTAATGTGTGAGCTTGTAATGAGGAAAATAAACAAAATCAAGTATCGAATTGCTATCTGTGTGGCTCTTCTGGCAGTACTACTCCTCATTTGGGCAGAACTTGCGGTTGGTATTTTGGGGACTCCGCTAAGCGGACTGTAGACAGTAAATTGAAAGTGAGTCGCTCCGCAGTCGGTTACCATTCTTATACTAAATGTTAAATACTATATAAAAAAGGAACGAAATATATCGTTCCTTTTTTTATTGTTTTATTATCAGTTTTTATCTATTCTAACACAAATATATTTTTCTTAGCGCAAATATCTTTGAGCTGTTGTGGCCAAATTGCCACCGTTACCTCACCTAAGTGAGCTGTTCTAAGCAAATACATATATGTACGTGCCTGACCAATTCCGCCACCAATGCTCAATGGTATTTCATCATTTAAAATAGCTTGATGGTATGGTAGTTTTAAGTTCTCTTCCAATCCGGCAATTTCCATTTGTTTCACTAATGTTTCTTTAGTTACTCTAATGCCCATGGATGTTAATTCATGTCGGCGTTTGGTAACGGGATTCCAAACAAGGATATCTCCATTTAAACCATGCATTGGTTCGCCTTTTGCGGATACTGTTTCAGTTACCCAATCATCATAATCAGCTGCGCGCATTTCATGCGGATAACCGTCTTTTAGTACCCAACCAATTCCGTAAATAAACACTGCAGGATATTCTTTGATAATTGCTGTCTCACGCTGTTTGCGTGGCAGGTCAGGATACATTTCTAATATTTCCTCGGCATGAATGAATGTTAATTCTTCCGGAATATCTGGATATTTTGGATTGTTTAGTTCAGGGAATTCTTGTTTAACATATTGTCCTGCTCCATAAATTACTTTCCAAATCTTTTTAACAACATTAGTTAAATAATCTAGATTCCTTTGGTCTGCTGTAATTACTTGTTCCCAATCCCATTGATCTACATAGGAGCTATGATCATGATCTAAAAAGTAATCTTTTCTGATTGCTCTCATATCAGTATTAATTCCCTCTCCGGGTTTACATCCAAATTGTTTTAAAGCCGGACGCTTCCATTTTGTTGCGGCTTGTACAACTTGGGCTTCAATGCGTTTATCTAAACCAAGTCCAGCGGGGAATTCAATTGGAGTTCGTGACCCGTCACGGTCTAGCATGTCGTTTACACCGCTATCCTTACTTACAATCAACGGTACTTGCACTAGTTGCAAATTCAGTGCTTCAGCTAATCCTTTCTCTATATAATCTTTTATCATATATAGCGCTTTCATGCGCTTCATTGGTGTCTGTAAAGGAGTATAATCGTTTGGTAATATTTTTTCGACTTCAGGGTAAGTACTAATACCGGGACCGGCTAAATCAGCAACTTTAGAATTGGATTTCATTTTATTTCCTCAATTAATTGTTTAGTTATTTAAAAGTGGCTTAAAAAATACAAAGTAGTCCTGTATTGTTGAAACAAATAGATGCATATTTAGTAAAAATATATGGTTTAATTAAATATCTTTCACTTGCTAGTCAATTATATAACATTCTACATTTAATAGTGATGAAAATTACTTTCATGCGACGCATCCTTATGTCTGTTATCCTTTTTTCAAATATTCTATTTGCACAATTTGGTGATGTAAGTGTTTCCTTCGATGATCGCCTTCTGCGTGATAGTGATCGTCAACAACTTCTTCCACTCAAAGGTGAAATTGAACGATTTTTCCAAAACACTGAATGGGATGAAGATTATAATGATTTGGGGATTTCCCTACAGATTCAAATAATATTTGAAGGTACATCGTCCAAAGGTTCGGAACAGGTATATCTCTCTCAGGCCCTATTTTCAAACGTTACTGATCAGCGTTATTTTGATAAATCCTTTCAATTTACATATAATGAGAGTGGTACGTTGTACTATGACGCTGTTTTATTCGATCCCTTATCGAGTTTTTTAGCATTTTATGCAAATCTAATTATTGCCGGAGAAGCTGATACTTATGAACCAAAAGGTGGAAATAAATTTTATGAAATCGCTAGAGCGATAGCGTTACGTGGCGCAGCATCGGATTTTTCACGAGGCTGGACCAAAAGAATACAAACCGAAAACATCTTAAGCACTAACCATGGTTTACGTAAAGTTCGATTAGCAACTTACTTTGGTGAAGAATTATTCGAATATGGAGAATTGGAGTCCGCTACAAAACAATTTCACAAAATGATAGTCGGATTGGATGAGGTTCACAATCAAATGCCACGTGATCATAATACAATGATATTTATGGATGGACATGCTGAGCGACTGTCTGAAATTCTATCGATACTGCGACAAGATTCAATTCTTAAAGACTTAATTGAATTAGATCCAGATAACAGGGAAACCTACGAACGCGGTTTATCAACAAGTTCTGAATAACGATTTTTCTTTAAAATATAGTGTGCAAACACAATACTTCCACGATACATATTTTTTAAGATATTTCTATCTTTTATCTCCCGAATAGCTTTCAATCGAACTCTTTTTTGATAAAGTTTTCTTGGATGAAACACAATCCAAGCATGAGCTTTAGCAATACCTTTGATATGTTGCCAATCACCGCGTACAATGGCATAAATTATTGCGATTATATCTAAAGCCCACCGTATAGGTAATACATAAATTGCTAATGGTAGAGAGTAGTTTGTCAATAACATTATCAGCGAATTCCGATGATTCAAGTAATATTTCTTCTCTGTGTACATCGGTAAAGAAACTGCATTTTTATGATGCACCACACTACTTGGTTCACTCCAGACTTCATATCCCATCAAATGGAATTGCCAACACAGATCAATTTCTTCCATATGAGCAAAAAATAATTCATCAAATCTGCCGGCTTTTTCAAATATATTTTTTCTAACTAAAAACGCCGTACCAGACGACCAAAATATTTTTTGTTTTGAGTTATATTGACCAGTATCAATTTCCTGTTCATTAAAGATTCTACCTTGTGCAAATGGAAAAACAAGAAAATCCATCATTCCACCTGCACCACCTGCATAATCAAATAGATTTTTTTGATAATAATTCAATATTTTCGGCTGTACAGCCGCAATATTATGATTCTTTTCCAACAATTGAACAAGTGGTTCAATCCAATTTGGTTTGTGAATCGTGTCGTTATTTAGAAATAATAAATACTTTCCTTTTGCAATTTCGGCTCCTCGATTACATCCACCGGCATACCCTTCATTTTGTCTATTTTCAAAAATATTAACTTTAGGGAATTTTTTCCTAATGTGATTAACGCTATCATCCGTAGAATTATTATCTACGACAATAATTTCAAGATTTGGATATGTAACCTTATTAAGTGAATCAAGACATTCCGTGATAATATCAATACCATTCCAATGTGGGATAATTATTGAAACCATTGTTTGCATATATTGATTCGCTAATTAAATATTAAGCTTGGACCTGTGCTATCTATGCCGTTTGGAGAAATATTATTTTGTACTTCATTTAGCATTTCTTTAGCATTGAAATCATTTGGGTTACGAATTAACCAATCATTCAAAACAGATTCCATTGGTTCCCAAGATTCTGTAGATCGATACGTAAGTACTAATGATGAAACAATTTCACCATACATTCTTTGCCATTTATCCCAAGATTGCTGTGTCAACCCTGCTTTTTTTATTCCTTTAGCTCTAACGAGATTTTCGACATCTTGATAACTTATATACAGCCCTTTAAATATATCTAAAGCACTATTAAAATCATCCAATTCTTGAATATATGCTTGCCCAAATTTTAATTTTTCTTCAACTGAGACATTCCTACGGTTATTTAGATCCTCTAAAATATTTCTAAAAACATCTTTTTCGCCAATTCTACTATATAAATGACCAATTTGAAAAGCATGATCGTTTGTAGTTATCGGAATTGTTTTTTGAGGCAAATTTTGATCCATCTTCTTCAATACACTAAGAACTTTCTGCCGCGAAGTTTCAATTTCTTCAGGTCTGTGAGAAGAATCATTAAGCATCTCTTGATATTCAAAATAGTAAACAACTGCCAATTGCAAGTAGCCACTCCGATAATTTTGCATAAGCCTAATAATCTGATTACTATAATAAACATCTTCATTCCCTAAATTTCTAAACATGTATCCTGTTTGGAAATCTCTTGACCAGCCAATTCTATTTGAATCCGATTTGTCATTTACTAATGATAAGGAGATAAATTCCTTTGACCAAGTAACATCACCGATATCAGTCATCAGATTGCCTATCATTTTTTCCTTATCAACTAAGGATATTTTGTGACTATTTAATCGGAAAGTTAATCCCTCCATTCCCAAATAATCTTCCAAGCCAATCCTATTTTCATTTCCAACTGTTACCGCAAAATATATTGGATATCTCCATTTCGTATCATTTATTATTCTCAACACCATTAAATCTTGAGTTTTTAGAGCTTGACCGGCATATGTAGGCTTTAAATTCCATTCGATGTAACCATCCGGGTTTAAAACATCATTGCTAACCGGTATTCTCACTTTTTGCTCTTGCCAAGCTTGCAAACCGTAGGAAAGTTCATCAATTTGTGCATCAGTTAAATTAATAAAACGCTCACCGACTGGTCGTGAATCGCGCAATTGTTTTATGTGCCATGGAGTATTTAGTAAACTCAAATTTGCCACAGTTACATCCTTGCGAACGCCCTCTACTTCTTGCAAATACCACAATGGATATGTGTCGTTATCTCCATTGGTGAATATTATTGCATTCGGCTCACAAGATTGAAGCATATTATAAGACATATCCCAAGCGACATAATTCCCGCTACGATCATGTTCATTATAATTTGCAAATAGCATCACCCCTGGAATTAGAAGAATCTGTAGGACAATCGCAGCTCCCGCGAGGCGGGTTGCGATTTCCTTTTCCTTTAAATATTTTAATATCTTTTCTGCTACTGCCGCTACCCCAACACCAATCCAAACGGAAAATGCGAGGAAGCTTCCAACATACGAATAATCTCTTTCACGCGGCTGGGGATTATCTTGATTCAGATACATAACAACTGCCAATCCGGTTATAAAAAATAATGTTAAAATTGTGAAAGCAGCTTTTTTATCACGTTGGAAATGGTAAAACATTCCACCAAATCCGAGGAGGAATGCAAGTGGCAAACCAAATTGCATCCAATCTACTCCATCCTGGTTAATGTTTGCGCCAAAGTCAGTAACGCCAGGATCAGTTGATGGACCGCGCCCTGCGAATTGCCATAAAAAGTATCGCCAATACATCTTTTTTAATTGATAATTGACAAAAAACTGCCACTGTTTTCCAACATTATAAAATCGATATGTTTGATCCTGTCGAGAGGAGAATTCCTGTCCTAAGGCCGGCCTGCCAACAGCTTCATATTTCGCAGGTAATCCATCATATTTTCGTGGAAGTTGACTAACCGCTCCATATTGTTCACGCTCTAAATATGCAATAGCTGATTGAATCGTATTTGGCTCTCCAACATCTATGGATGGATTTTGATTCGAACGAATGAATACCATTGTATAGGTAGAATAACCAATAAGTATCAATACAAACGAAGTAAAAATAATTGAAAGAATTTGTCTATGGCTTAATACTGCCCACACCATTGCTCCAATTAGTATTAAAACAATTGCTATTACTGAAAATATTCCTGAACTGCCCGCTAACTGCGGTAAACCTTTAATTATTCCATT
>Ga0307992_1002055_pt1 | contig 11607 bp, 12 predicted proteins | sample EllFjometagen133_FD_203162 | JGI IMG/M metagenome (GOLD analysis project Ga0307992, IMG submission 203162) | Marine microbial communities from Ellis Fjord, Antarctic Ocean - #133 | ecosystem: Environmental > Aquatic > Marine > Unclassified | place: Southern Ocean | collected 2014-10-08
TTCTAGGAGACAATTACATCAATTTTTTGGCAAGCGAGATATAGTTAACACCTTAGTAGAAAAAATAGCGCCTGTTTTTAAAAATCGTAAGTCTGGGTTTACCAGGATTGTTAAATATGGTCGTAGACGTGGCGATAACACAGAAATGGTGAAATTGGAGTTAGTAATCAAGCCGGAAAATTTAGGTACTTTTAAAAAGCCAGTTGCTAAAAAGCCAGTTGCTAAAAAGCCAGCTGTTAAAAAACCGACTCAGCCAAAGAAAACTGAAAAGACAGTTTCTAAAAAAGCTGCTAAAGTTAAATCAACTATGACTCCTAAAACTAAAAAGAAGAGTTCTGTTAAGAAAAAAGAAGCTCCTAAAAAGAGTAAAAAAATTAAGCAAGGTGAGGGATAAAACCCGAGAAGGTACCCTGGGGGTATAAATATTTATGAAAACTTATTCACAGAAAACAGCAGAAGTAAAACGAGATTGGCATTTGATAGATGTTAAAGGTCAAGTATTGGGTAGAGTTGCAACTCGAATTGCTCAGAAATTAATAGGTAAACATAAACCAACCTATACTCCTCATATCGAGGCTGGAGATTATGTGGTGGTTATCAATGCTACTGAGGTAGTTTTAACCCGCAACAAGGCTGATAAAAAGGTCTATATGAGTCATTCTGGTTATCCAGGAGGATTAAAAGAGGTTCCTTTTAAAAAAATGATTGAGGAGCAGCCTGAGAAAGTTATTCAATTAGCAGTTATTAATATGTTGCCTAAAAATAGATTGCGTCAGATTAGAATGAATAGGCTCAAAGTTTATGCTGGCAGTAAGCATCCTCATCAAACTCAAATCGATCATAAAAATAATTTAAAGAAATAATTACTATGGCTAAAAAAATTTCCGACCACCCACAAAAAATTATTAAGCTCGCTCGTCGTCAGCAGCAACAATCTCAAGCTTCGCATGAAGATAAACCTAAATTTGAGACTCCATCAGGTCGTTATGTCGAAGGAATTGGGAGACGAAAAGTAGCTACTGCTAGAGTTAGAATTTATAAGAAAAAAGATGGTCAGTTTGTGGTTAATGACCAATTGGCTAAAGATTATTTTAAGAATATTTTACAAGCTGTGAAAATTTTTAATCTTCCATTTGAGCTTACTGGAACTCAAGGTAAATTTGCTGTAACTGTCAAAGTTAATGGTTCGGGTATTATGGCTCAGCTAGGCGCTGTTGTTCATGGTTTATCTAGGGCATTAGTTGAATTTGATGAATCTTTTAAAACACTTTTAAAAGAAGAGTCATTACTGACCCGTGATTCTAGAATGAAAGAATCCAGAAAACCAGGTCGCGGTGGTAAAGCTCGTCGTAAACGCCAATCTCCAAAGCGTTAAAATTAACGATTATTTTTTACCAAACCTGTTTTTTTAATGGTTTACCAACTCTAAAATTGACTACGTTGTGAGCTTTAATGGTCTGACGATTATCTTCCTTACCAAAAGGCACTACTTCTTTATCAGAGACTTTGCTTACATAAAAAGTGCCAAATCCTGAAACGACTACTTTTTCGCCCTTTTTAAGAGCGCGATTCATTTCTTCAAATAAAGCTTCCACGCTGTCTTTGGCTGCTTTTTTAGTTAAGTGGGCTTTTTTAGCCACAATATCGATTAATTGCGATTTAGTCATGTAGTTCTTTCTAAACAGATATGTTAATTAATATATTACCGGTATATTACCGGCTGAGCAGTGTATGTGAGTGTAGCTGTTTTTGCCGATGTGTCAAGTAGTGTGAAGCTATTATTCCCATTAAATCAAAACCAATATCAATTAAAGTTGCCTCTCTTCCTGGTATAAATGATTGATGAAATTCATCAGTAAGTGCATATATGAAAGCTAGGAGAATAGGAGCAACCAGTAGTTTAATTTGATTATGTGGATTAACAGTTATCTTAATAGCTCGCCAAATTAAAAAATGTAGAACAGCATAGACAAAAATATGGGCGCTTTGTTTAAAAACGAGATCAATTAGAGGTTTGGAAGCGGAAGGCAGTTTATTTTGCGCTGAGAGAAAAAATATTAAACCTGCCCAAGCTATAGGCAGTGCGTAAGCATTAAGAATCTGAATGACGCTGAGAGATTTTTTCATGAATTTTCCAACCATTACTAAATAATAGCAGCGATCCTCCAAGTATAACAATCAGCACAGCTTCTCTTGGTGGTTCTTTAGCAATAATATTTGTCAATTTGGTTTGATGAGAAGCAACAATTGCATTATGATTGAGAATAATTTGTTGGGGTAAATAAAGCGGTAGCGGTAAAATAGGAGGAACAAGAATTGTATTTTTGTTGATGAAAGTCGTTTGTAAATCAGCTGTTTTTTCAATTTTTTTATCAGCAGAGTTGATTAAAGATGTTTCTACCCATTCTTGATTAATGTTGGTGTAACTGGTGTTAAATTGACAGGCATTATATTTAATATTTTGCCAGCTTTCTCCAAATTCATTTTCTAGATAAAATTCATCGCCGTTATTGTTTAACAAGCTGCCAGACCAAGAAATAATTTTATATTCTCCAGCTACTAAGGTTGTGTTGAGTTGACGAGTTTGATTATTAAGATCACGAATTTGCCAACTTGAAATTGAATGAGGCTGACTATCAGCATTGTAAAGTTTGATCCATTCATCTTCGTTGGTATTAGGACAGGCTGAAAATTCAGAAATAGTAATGAGGTGATGAAAGGAAGTATCAAGAGGTGACGAACTGGGTGTTGGAGTAGGTACAATTGATGGAGAAGGACTAGGAAATATATTAGTTGTGTTTTTAGTAGGTGAGGTTAGCTCAAAAACTCCAGTACTATTTTTTGCCCAACTTAATCCAGCCTTAGAACTTTCATAATTCATTTGATCAATGATTTCTAGCTGTGAATTTTTTAAAATCACTCCATCAGCAGAATTATTGAGTTTTGCCGATGAGAGCTCTATTACTAAAAAGTTTTGTGAGAGAAGAATTTGGTTTTCAATTAAAGCTATAATTGAAGGAGAACTGAGTTGGTCTTCTAATAACCATCCATCTAAAGCAACCTCTTGACCAGAGGTATTGTAAAGCTCAATCCATTCACTGCCTTGTTCTGGAGCGGGAAAAACTTCGTTGATGACGATTTGAGCTTGAGCTGGGGAAGAAATTAATAGAAACACTAAGATAACTAAAATAAAGCTCATGAAGATGAGTAAAACAAGTTTCAGTTACAGCAGTTGTAGCAATTTATTTACCGCGGAGGTGACGCTTGGTTTTATTTTTTAAAGTAGAGCTTTTAGGAGAAATTTTTTGTTTTTTTGTAATTTTTATTAGAAGAAAAATTATGGCGATACTTAAAAGTAAGAAGCTAGAAAAAGCCACTGCTTCTGGTAAGTAGAAAATAACAAATTTTCCTTCTCCACTTATTTTCCATAAATTAGCCCAATTATTTAGACGATAATGAGGGAGAAGTTTTAGCTTATTAGTTTTAAATCCAAGCCACAGATCATCATATGATTGGTCAAGCTCTAGATAACACTTTTCTTGATTACATTTGAAATCAATTAAATGAATAAAGTCTAAATATGATTGATGAGAAATTATTTCTAAATTATTTTCTAAAGAATCAGAAACATCATTTTTTCGCAGTTTCAATTGTGATATTTGATTTAATGGAAAAGAGCCAATCTGGATTTGGTTTAGTTCATTGGTGCTTATTCTACCAAAAGATCTAGTTTCCCAGTTAATAGAGAATCTAGATCCAGGATCTTTTGAAATCTGATGTAGAGTAAAAAATGAATTATACTGATCATTTTGCATTAAGTAATCTTCGAATAAAACTTCTTGGTCAGAATAGTTAACAAAAAATTTAATTCCTCTACCTTGTTTAGTTTGGCCAGAAATATTTAATAAATAGGAATAGGCTGGAGAAATATATTCAAAATTATAACCATTGCAATTGATACCATAATTATTTGCTTGATAAGTTACCTTCTTATTAGAAATCTCAGAAAAGATTTCTCCCTTCGTAGGATTTGAACAATTGGCAGAGGGATTTTGAGTGAGATTTATTGGAACGGTAGGAAATTCGGAGATAGCTTTGATTTGACTGGTGGCGTCTATTTCGAAAGTGATTTCTTTTTTGAATTCTTTCCAAGGTAAACTAAGATAATGAACTGGATTTACTTTAATTGTAGGAACGGCAATTTCTCCTTCAAGAGTAAGATCTAGCTGATCTGTTTGGGGAGTATAAGTAACTGGAATAAGCTGATTAATTTCTAAAGGAATAATTGGATAGATAGTTTTTTCTTGTTCGATAATTACTCCAGAGCGATCAAAAAATAAAATAATACTAGGGTAGTTTTCTTTAACTTCAAATTCAAAATCAGCAATTTTAGGTAAGCTAATTACTTGTTCATCAAGCTCTATTTTATTAACGGGAAATTTAACTTTGACCATACTGTTTTTATAAGTAATGACTGCTGGAGTGAAATATTTATCTTCTGATAATCCCGGGAGATTAAGAGTGTAATTATCTTTGGGAATAGTTTTAGTAATTTCTATTTTATTATCTGTAAAAACAACATCACTTAACTCTTTAGTGGATAAATCGGAGAAAGGATAGAGGGTGTTAGCGATCTGATCATTTATCAATACATAGTTATTTTGGTCTTGATGAATATAGTCAGCTCTAACGCGATCTGTTTTACCTGAAACAAAATTTAAACTCTCAGGCACAAGCAGCTCTTGATCCTGACTATGAGAGTTTCTCTCATAGATAGTTAGGAAGTTTTTTTCCCAAGTTTTAGTTAATTTAGCCTGAGTAATTAGCTGGTGGTTTCGTTCATAGTCATATTTTTTAGCAGGATCAATTTTAGTTTCATCAATGATAATGATGTCAATATTATATTTAGTTAAAACATTATTTAATAAATCAACACTTTGAGTATCAAGAGCATATTTTAATTCATGATAGAAAAAATCAGATGTTTCGATCCATCGATCAGAATCACGATTTACCACCGGCTGAGAAACACCAAAAGGAATAAATCCCATCCCTTGATAACCATTACCAGGCTCAATAAAAGACCAATCATGATATACCCAGCCAGCATGTGAAAGTTGAGGCAGTTGAAGAATTCTTAAGTTTTGATCTCTAGTTTTCAGGTAATCAAACATTTGCCAGTACTCTTGAGGGTATTTGATTCTCAGTTTTTCACTGATGAAATGACCTTGAAAGGATGGCCAAGCTGAATAGATAATGGCTATCAAAATTACTGGAATGATTAGTTTGAGTAATTTTTTATTTTTCTTTTTAAAAAGTGAAGCAAAAAATGCTAGTGTCTGAGTAAATAATATGACTGAAATGAAGGAATACAGAATAGAAAGTTTAGTGAAAGGGTTGCGGAAAGCTTCAAGAAATGAGCCAGACTCGTAGAGCTTGTCTAAAATAACACTAGTTGGAAAAAGATCAATCCAAATAAAAATTAAGCAAAAAAGATAGTAGAGAACGATGGCAAATCTTTTATAGCCAATTTTTTTATCATAAAGAGTGATGAATAATCCTAAAAAAGTAATTGCGCCCAAAGATCCAAGTATTAGAGAGGTTACAGGATTTGATAAGTGGTTTTCCCATTCATTAAAAATAAGATCAAATTTTTGGTCTTGAAAAGAATAGTCGCGCCAATTAAATAGATAATGAGTGCCAGTTAGGAGTTGTTTAAAAGAACTAGCTTCTCTAATACTCCAAACTGATTCTGGGCCAAAAAGTTGGTTATCACGACTCTGTTGAACATATTGCGAGTTATGAAAACTATAATAGAGGTTGGGTAGAATCCAGTAGGCATTAGCAACAAAGCTTAGAAATCCGATTAAGAAACTAAATTTAATTGCTGTTAAAAATTTGATTTTTTTGAATTTAATAAAAAATCCATAGAGCATGGAAAGTAAGACAGCTAGATAGAAAACTGTTGAGGTATGGCCACTAGGAGCGATTAGGAGTTGAACTAGAATAAAGATTAGGATGTGCTTAATATTAGTTTTTTTTGCTAATTTATGGATTGCCATTAACAGAAAGGGTAAAAAAGAGAACTGCACCATAAACATTTCAAAACTAATGTAGAACTGTTGAAGGGTGAGAATGTGGAGTAAATAAAATATTCCACCTAGGCTAGCGAGCCATTTTTTGAGATTACTAGTTTTATTTTTAAGCCAAATGTTATTCAGATATAGATAGGTCCCCACACCACCAATTAAGTACATGGTAAAGATAAACACATAGCGAACTAAATTAGGAGGTAGGATGGTTTGGAGTAAAAATAAAATTGGCAAACGAGGTATTTCTGAGAGGTGAGCTTGAGCCGCAGGAGCACCCAGGCTTTGATGCTCTAGCCAGGCACCAAAGAAAACTTGTCTGGCATACCTGGTTAAATCAAATTCAGCATGAATATTATCCCAACCAGAATAATAGGTATTAGGTTTAATATTTTGGAAAGCAATGATTAAGGCAACAAGGATAACTCCCAATAGGGGAAGATTTGATTTGAGATTTTTAAATAATCTCTTTAGGAATTTTTTCATGGGTATATTAATTTTAACGCAAAAAACCTTTTGAAGGGTGCTGCCTTTCGACAGCACCCTTCGCAAGCAATACAGGTTTTTGTTAGTCACGTCCGTGACCAACGATATTTGTCCAGAGCACCTCCCATTCTTTATTTTCTAAATAACGAAGAACTGTGTAGCTTCCATCATTTAGATCAATAATGTGTTGAATAAACACATCGGTGTCTTTGGGACCGATCCCATTGTTATCAAAAACTAAGGCGTTATCCGCCTGAGCTGTAAGATAATCCTGAGAAAAGAACTGTGCTGCTTCATACGGCACAGCGTATCTGGTCCAACTGGCACCACCGATGGCGCCATAGTCACCTACCAGCATAGGCACATGTCGGTCCTCATGGTCTTCGTGGAAAAGTCCACGAACCAGAATACCTTGTGCGCAATATTTCCCACATGAGGGAATAGAGAGGGTGAATAAAGGCTCATCAGCGGGGCCGAACGCAACTTTACCAAATTGTTTGGCATAAGTTGTTCCGTATGATCCCTCAGGGATGAGGAATCCATATTCTGGTCCATCGGGGCTGTCATGATAGACAGCACTTGCAGTCCAGACAGCACTTTCGTTTGCGTTGGCTTCTTCGAGATTGTCGGCGCCTAAGACGCCGGCATCATCCACAACATAACACACTTCTGATGGCATATTGCAGCCTCCAGTGGTGTTTGTTTTAATCGTGGTGACTTCTGCTGGAACATTGGCCGTAAACCATTCGGTGATAATTTTATCACCGGTTGATTCTTCAGCTGGGGAATCAGTTTCCTCAGCTGGTGAGGGGCTATCATCGGAGTTCGGGATTGGAGTTTGCAGAGCAACAAATGCTGCGTCAACAATTTCCTCCACCTCTTCCTTCGTCACGCCCTTTGGTTCAGGCGTGGCCTCTTCCTCAGACGCGATCGCAGTTAGCGTCGCATCAACCGACTTTTCTACCGAGCCGTAGCAGGCAGAAAATAGTAAACTGAGGACAACAAGTATTACGGAAACTCTAAGCTTTTTCATTATCTTTTTCCTCTTTCCTTTCTTCATTCTTCTTTTTTTTCTTCTTGATCCAAACTCGACTGATCAGCGAACCTATCACACCAATAGTGAGGTATGGTAAGTAGCTTTTGATCGACAACCAGTAGGGGAATAAATCTATGCGGTATATATTGCCGAATATCGGCACAATGCCGTATAGGCCAAGGCCAAACGCTATAGCCAGTACTAGATAGGCAATATTATCCCGTTTCCCCAATTGGTGGGCACTCCACCATTTTTCAGGGTCATCACTAGTGACAACTATGAAAAGGGCGATGCCAACTATCATGCCAGCTCCGAAGCTAGCAAGTATTTGCCCCCAAAGGGGCATGTCCATGAAGAATTGCATAATTACCTCCTTTAAGGGTTATGCATTGATTTTAGCTACCCCTACGGGATAGCTTCAGTCCGGTTTGTCTTTTGACTTACCGGGCATATTAAGGAGAGAAGCCTGCCGTTTTCCCTCCTTAGTACACCCGGCAAATCAGTTTCACTAAGTAAACTTAGTTAACCTGTATGCCTGTTAAAGAGCTTCAGAGTCGCTTTCAGTAGGACAAGTCCCACATCAGCAACTTAGAAACCATCTGTTCTGCTTACTTCCAGTCGCTATGGCCTCGAGTTGAGGTTAAGCAAACAGGATCTTGGCAGAGGTATCATTCCCTTAGGAACGACAACTCCAACAAGATTTAATACTTAAATCAATATATTGGAAAAAAATTTGTGATTGCAGGCACATGACAGGTCCCTTGTTTTAGACAAGTTTTCGTCTAGTAATAGCAGCTAAAGTTCCAGCTATAACTAAAGAAGCTATGGCTGAAGTGGTGCTAATATCTAGACCAGCATTAACCGCTTCATGAGAATAAATTACTGTACCATCACTAAGAGTAATGGTTTGTTTTTGAATACCTTTTTGATAACACTCATTGGTGCAGTTTATATCTTGACCATAAGCACCAGTTTCACATTGTAATTTACATTCCTGGATAAGCTCTTGTTCTTGAGTAGATTCAGAAGCTAAGACAGGTTGAGCCATAGTTAAAGTGGCTACTGCTAGTAAAGATAAAACAATGTATTTGGTCAATTTCATAATTATCCTTTATGTAATAAAAAGATCTATTTTAATATAGTGAGCATGATTTTAACAGATAATGTCCTAATGTCAATAGTTATAAGACACTATGTCTGGAAATTACTTTTATTTTAGTGATTTTAATACTTATTTAATTTTTTATTGATACGGTTAAAGAATGCAAATAGCCCTCATAGTTGAAGATGATAGTTCTTTAGCTCAAACACTGAAGGTATCTCTGCAAAAAGAAGGTTTGCGAGTAGTGATTGCTCAAAACTTCAAAATAGCAATCAATTTAATAAATCAATATAAATTTGATTTAGTTATTCTCGATCGCCTTCTACCAGATGGAGATGGGATAGATTTGGTTGAAGAATTACTTGATATTAACCATCAGACTCGAGTGCTAATGTTGACTACTAAATCGGAAACAATTCATCGTATTAAAGGATTGAAGCTCGGGGTAGATGAATATCTTAGCAAACCTTTTTCTCATCAAGAATTAATGCTGAGGATTAAAAATTTATTAGCAAAACAAAAAATCTATTTACCAGAGGTTATTTCTTGTGGTGAGATTGTACTTTTTCCCAAGACGTGCAGTTTAATTGTTGATGGTCATTGGAATAAAATTCGACCAAGGGAATCTCAAATTCTAGCTTGCTTGATTTATCATCAGGGATTTGTAGTCACAGATGAGGTATTACTAGATTTTGTTTGGGGACATACGGGAAATTTTCCTTCACATAGTTCTATTTCTGTTTATATCAGACGAATTAGAATGGCCTTAGGTTTAAAGTCTAGTCGGCTAGAAACAGTTCGTGGGGTAGGCTATCGCTTATCTTGAGCTAATGGGAGTAGCCAAGTCATGGTGGTACCTTGATGTTTTTTACTTTTAACCTCAATTTCACCAGCAAAATGCTGTTCAATCACTTTTTTCACCCAAGTTAGACCAGTTCCAGACCCAGCTGATTTGTTACTATAACCATCAGCAAACATTAAAGATTTTTCTAGCCAATTCATCCCCTGACCTCCATCAGTAAAAGATAAATAAAGGTGGTTATTGATGACTTTTCCTATTACAAGAATAATTCTATTTTGGCCTGGATTTAGGCTAATATATGACTCAATGGCGTTTTTTAGGGTGCAAATGATAGCTTCTTGAAAATAAAAGCGACTCCCATGTAGTTTTGTTTGATGCGGAAAGTTGAGGTGACTATTAATCACTACCTCTGGAGAATTGTATTTAGCTAATCTCAGCGCTTCTTTTAAGAAAGGTTTAACAAAGAAAGATTTTTTGGAGTTAAGGAGCTGTGGTTTTTGGAATAATTCTTTTAGTCTATAGGCATTACAAAGAGCTTGCTGAACATATGGGGTTTTAGCAATATGTTGATGTTCTTGGGCTAGCTCTAGATTGATCACTAAGCTAGAGAGAGGCGTGGCAGCTGCATGACGAAAAGCTTGGCCATAGTGTAAATTTTCTAGATTATTGGTAAGGCTAAATAATTTCATCTTTATTAGATTAATAGATTGAGATTAAAAATTTATTAGCTAAGTGGATTTGGTATACTAGGCATCAAATTGGTTAAAAACCATCATTGCCCTGTAGTGAAATGGCATCACAATTGCCTCTGAAGCAGTTATTTTAGGTTCGAATCCTAACAGGGCATACTTGCTTATTAGTGCATTAGAAGTTGTTTCGGTCATAATTTTTGTCAATTAATTTAAAATTTAGCTATAATGTAAGCATTATGAAAAAATATTTTTTACTGCTGCCCTTATTTGCTTTTTTATTTGCTGGTTGTAATAAAGTAGATAATCTAAAAAATACACCGTCAAATTCAGTGAATGATCAAGATGAGAAGAGTTCTCCAAGTTCCATACCAAAAAATTTAATTTCCTGCGATCCGGTTTATTTTGAACGCGATGCTAATGGTATTGTCCCTGATTGCAATACATTTAATGACGATAATAAGGTTTGTTCATATCACACTAAGGAGCAAAACGACAAAATAAAAAATGAACCTATACAATATAAAAATGCTTGCTCAGCTTGTCGCTTTTATGGCGAAACTGGCGTGAGAAAGATCGGTTCTGCCACATTTAATCATCATGGATATATTGAGAGCGGATGCGATGGTGTAATTTGGGAATAAGTAAAAGGAGAGTTCCTAACATAGTATAACAGTGCCATCGAATTTGATATAATTTGATACTTTTATTATTTTATTTTTAATATATCCTATAATTTAGTTTTGAAAGTCTAAATAGTACAATTTCTGCCTTGATTATTAGAATTAGAGTGCTTTTATGAATAAACAAGAACGAGGAGTTAGAAATACGAGCAATTTTTTTAAAAATCGTCCAATAAAGGGAGATATTTATTCATATACACCAATTCCCAATCCCGAAATTCATGAGAATGGTCAATCATTACTTAGATTGCCGATTAGATTAGTTGATGAAAAGTTAGACCCTCATAGCGTTTGGTCAAGAGTTGAAAAATGGCTTATCTATTGGGAATCAAACGTTGCTAAGCGTTCAGATCCATTGCCAATTACAGATAAGATTCAGATTGCTAGACTTTCTTCTTCTGGTTATAGTGAGCGATTATTGGCAGAAAGCGCAAATAACAATTTTTTCAAATTTGCTGAATTGAGAGATAGTCCATACGGGCGTTCACAAATTAAATATTTTAAACACAGAGTAACTCAAGCTTTATATGCCGTATTAACTGAAGATGAAAAAGAAAAAATAGGTTTATTTCCACAAGAGAGAAATGGTTATGTAGGTCGTGTTGATCAGATATATAAAGTTTATCCTCAAATTCAAGAAATCATCTCAAAACTTTCTCAGGAAAAAGATTTTGAGATTATTTGGGAACGAAATCCGCATTTTAGCGATATTTTGACTAG
>Ga0307992_1002056_pt1 | contig 11603 bp, 23 predicted proteins | sample EllFjometagen133_FD_203162 | JGI IMG/M metagenome (GOLD analysis project Ga0307992, IMG submission 203162) | Marine microbial communities from Ellis Fjord, Antarctic Ocean - #133 | ecosystem: Environmental > Aquatic > Marine > Unclassified | place: Southern Ocean | collected 2014-10-08
GACCCATTTTTGATAAGGGTGAAACTGTAGTATATTGTCGAGTCTCAAGTGATAGTGATAATCGACTTAGTGCAGTATTGCGTGATTCTAATAGGAACAATATGAAATTTATAAATGCTAAACTTATAGATGATTGTGCAACATACTAATGAAAATTATATTAATAGTAGGGATTGTAGTTGGTATAGTAATATTAGCATTATTTATTTCACATCTTGTTAAAGCTCATAAGCTATACTCAGCTGATGTTGTGAATAGACTTGAATTTGTAGAACGAAATATGGGAGATATAAATAGACAGTTTGATAATATAGTTTGTTCTTTTTCAGAAATGGGTGATAGAGACCCAGACCTTTGGAAATCAGTATATGATAAACTTTCTAGTCTTAACTTTTTAATAGAGGAAAATCATACTAACATTCAAGATATATTTAAAGAACTCGGACGTGATGAAGAAGTTATAGATGAAGAAGTTATAGATGAAACTTCTGACTTCAAACATGAATGGAATAAATGGAGACAATAGAATGAAAATTAGAACTGGATTCGTAAGTAATTCCAGCAGAACAATAATTGTTAAAAATGATTACACCAATAGATATATTTAGAAAGATTAATTCATTCATAGTTAAGAATGATAAAATATTACTCAAACATAAACAGGTAGGAGTAGTACCTCCAGATGACCTTGAAGAAGTATTTAAAAATTTAACAACTGCTGAATGGGATGATAAACAAGCGTTTGCTTTAACAGATAATAATTGGTTAATTTGTTTTTATGCGAATATGCCAGGCTCGTATCGCCTGGAGCGTAAGTGGCCGTGGAATCGCAGGCTACTAAATGATATGGTAGAAGCGAGTATGTTATTTTATTCTCAAATTAATGTCCTCGTAGTTTTAATGTATGCATATTACAAATGTCCTGAACTTAGAGAACTAGTTGAAACTGGTTCAATCAATAAGGTTTGGGATGAATTAGAAAGGATAGAAAAATGAAAATGAGATTAGGGGTTGTAAGTAATAGTTCATCCACATCATTTACATGTGAAATATGTGGGCATGAAGAATCTGGAATGGATTGTAGTTTAGCAGATTTGGGATTTGTAGAATGTATCAATAACCATGTTATATGTGAAGATGAAATGCTAAATCCAGAGAAATGTGTTGATGTATATGAAATAGCTGAAGAGTGTTGTCCAATTTGTAGTAATGAAGCATTAAGTATTGATGAACTTCCTTATTTGATGGCATCCCTTATGGATCAACCACTAGAATTAATTAAGAAAAAACTACTTATATTATCTAAAAAGAATGGTAGAGAATGGGTTGAAAAATCTATTAAAACTGGAGCAAGAAAAGAATGAGTTGTCGCGCACTAATTTGCTTTATGGAAGGTGATCCATATAACAATGATGGATATCCTTTAATAAATGTATATCAACATGGAGATGGATATCCAGATGATATTTCAGTTGAATTAGCTAAAACTTTAAAAGTATGTAAACAACCATTTGAGATTGGAGAGTTTGCTGCTGCATTTATAGCTGTCAATAAGAGTTTATCTTATGCAGGTGGAATATATGTTCAAGATAGTGAACATTGGAAAATTTCTGGAGATAATTGTGATTTAAATTATATTTACATTGTATGTGGTGGGTTGTCGATAGATGTAGAACCTAAAGTTTATGTGCATGAAAATATATCTGGTCCTAATATATTTAAAGGACCAATCTCTAAGATGATGGAATGGGCATATCAAAATAAAGATTACTCACCCCCACTAATAATTATCGATTGTAATAACTATGAATGTTTATATAGAAGGGCATTAGATAAACTAAAAATAGTTACAAAATTTTTCAAACGTGATGAGACGGCTGAAGCGTTAGTTAAAGAGTTGGAAGATTTTGAAAAATCTAATATTAAGTAATTGAATTTTCGCACTCATTAGTGAATAAATTAATAAGTAATTTAAACACTTAGGAGGAATGCATGGTGGTTCAAGCAATAGTGGATACGGAAAATGAAATGATAAATAGTCCGAAGCATTATCTTCGTGGCGCTCATGAGGTAATTGAAGTAATTGAAGCATGGGATTTACCATTTCATATGTCAACCGCAGTTAAATATCTTGCGAGGTGTGGATATAAAAACCCACCTAAAGAAGAAATGGAAAAATGTCTTTGGTATTTGAAGAGATGGCAATTTGTCTTATGTAGTAGAAATGAGAAAGGTAATTTTTGCACATATGTTCATTTAACCAAAACTAAACAAACTAATGGATTTGGACTTGAGGATATATTGACAGATTGGCAATTAACCAATACTGATATTGGAAAGGTCCTTTACTTTGTATATCATGGTGAATTACAACATGCAATTGATCATTTGTCTGATTATATAGATTCAATTGAATAAGGGTTGGACAAACATAAAGTTCCTTGAATGAATGATGATTGATTTGATTAATAGGAATTGACTAAATACCAAATAGAAAGTGTCATACGATACTTTATAAAATCAATCATCCTTTCAGATAGAAATATTATGTAGTTAAGAACGAAAGGTAGTTTATGTAAACTATCAAATAAATGTGTTTTCAAAGAACAATATTTAAAGCTTTGAAAATAACTGGAGGTATGTGTTATGTTTAAGGTACTAGCAGCTAAGAATGAATTTTCAGGTGAATTGAAGAATTTTGAATTGGGTGGTGATGATTTGATTATCAGATTTGCACTAGCTGGAATGGAAACTATTGAATGCACTTTCCCTAAGGTTCCAACTATTCTCAAGGATAGTATTGGACGTATGGGTTTAGAAAAGTTGAAGAATGGAATACTTGATCTCAACGTTGGAAAAATTAGTTTTGAAAATCTCGAAAGTGGTGGACAGAGTGTTACCGATGGCAAGAAGATGATTAAGGATGCCCGCCCAAGGCTTAAACTTGGATCTGGTTCTCTTGTAGGATAATGATATGGCTAAGACTGTAACTTGTCATGATGCAATCTTAGTTTTCAAATACTATTCATTTTTAGCAGAGCTAAGAGAATATGAAATAAATTTGAAAATGTATCCCGCACCAATCCCTACAATTCCAGGAAGATATTATGTAGTTATACAAGATGATGAAACATACTTTGATTCAGCTTGGGTTATTAATTTACATAAGAAACTTATAGTAAAAACGGATTTGAAAAAGGTTTTGAATGAGATTGAAGATAATAAAAAACCTGGTAAAATCCCACTCGTAGAGTATGAAAGGACACTTAAAGAAAAAATGGCTGAGGATTTGAATTAATGATAGACCTAAAAAGTTTGCTAGAAGGTATGCAATTTGACTCTAAGAATTTGACGTTCTATAAACCTAGAATGGCATCACTTGGATTTACGATTTCTACTATGGCAAGAACACTTCAAGTTGTATTGACTCCTCCTATTGAAGGTGCAAGTACCGGATTTGCAAAGGAAGGAGAAAAGAGATATGACCATGATAACAATGTATACTCATCGTTTAGCCCTGAGGATGCATACAATATTTTAGTTAATTGGAATGAGATTTTAGATAAGAGTTATGTATCTCCGACCGCGAATGATGATAAGTATAAACACATCTTTAGCTTACAAAGACAAGATGGTAAGTTTATACAAATTGAAGGGTCAGAAGATATTAAGTCTAAACTTCTAACGTTGAGAATTGCAATTCGTACTAACTCCGGAACATTAAATTACATTTTGCGTTCTGGATATGAGTTGGCAGTATTTAAGATGCTATTGGAGCATACCTTTAAAGATCTAATCTTTTATTCTGAGGTAATCCAAGGTGTTGTGAAACAATTGAAGAAACCACTTGGAGCGTTAAGTTCTGGTGGTTCGAGTGGCCCCGCACAAGCAAGCAGTCAGCAGTCTTCTTATTCCAACGCATCTTCTACCCCAGCAGCGGATGATCCAAATGCAGGAATTTTCTCTGATATGAATAGTGATGGAACTACAAAGTCACCTCCTGTTCAAAATGAAACTCCTGCAGAAGCATCTCCTGCCCCTTCACCAACTCCTCCCGCAAATGATCCATTCTCAGATATTGGATCAGAAGCATCAGCCGAAAGTGGAGCGGATGATCAAGTTCCTAAATCAGCAGAAGAACTTGGTGATGACTTATTCAATTTCAACGTTTAGTTTATAACTAAATAATAGATTAATTATGAGATAAAATTTTACAAAACTAGGAGTATATTATGTGGGCGTCCGCAATAAATCTAAATGGTATTTATGAAGACCATCCTGTTGAGATTTTTCATGATAAAGAAGAAGTCGATTGGTGGGATATTGATGGTGACTTTAGTATTTCTAAAATTGGATTACATGTTCAGGAATACAATATAACATTTTCCTCAGAAAAAGAAGAAGACGTACAAATATTTATTGATGGAGCAATGTCAATGTGTACATTACTTGCTAATTTAGGTTGGTGTAAATTTAATCCTGATCCCACTCCTGACCCAGACAAAAAATAGAATTATAAAATCTAGGAGTATATATGAAATACGATGTATCCTCGATTGTCGAGATGAGCGAATTAGATCATCTTAGACATAACTCGGGAATGTATGTTGGTGATTCTGAAACTGCAACAAGACTCCTAGAAGAAGTCTTGGACAATGCGTTAGATGAAGTACAAGCAAATCATGCTACAATTATTGGTGTGTTTGTTGATACTAAGAAAAGTGAGTTTGCTGTTCTAGACAATGGTAGAGGTTTTCCATTTGATCAAAAACTACCACTAGAACAAGACCCTCCAGTATTAGCTTGTACAAAACTGTTCACATCAGGCAAATTCAACAAAGGTGATGATAAGAGTGCTTATGGTATTGCTGTTGGACTGCATGGAATTGGATTAGTTTGTTGTTTTGCACTTTCAGAATATATGAAAATTGAAGTTTACAGAAATGAGAAGCATGCGCAGTATTCATTTACACATGCTGGTGAAATTACTAGAGATCAAGAAAAATGGAAAGATAAGAATCCCTATTCCACAAGAATTCTAGTTAAGCCTTCTAAGAAATATTTTGCAAGCACAAATATTGATCTGAAAAAGATTGAACGAAGATTGAAGATTGCTGTTGCAAATTATCCAAACTTGAAAGTAGCATTTAGAATTGATGAAACTAATCAAGTAATAGATGGCACTGAAAAAGATTTGATACTTGATGTTATTGGTAAGAATGTTAATAAGTGGATTACATTAAAAGGTAAGAAGTCTCCAGAGACTTATAAAATACAATTAGCTTGGGATGATTTCCCACCAACTACACCAAAACACTTCTCAACAATTAACTTATGTGAAGTACCTGAAGGTGCGCATCTCATTTTAATCACTAAGATTATACGAGAATTCTTTCAGGATGCTGCTAAGAAGGCTAAAGTTATTTTTCAACCAAATGATGCACTTGTTGGATTGAGAGCATATACAAATTTGAAATTACTCAAACCTGCATTTGCTGAACAAGTTAAGCATAGATTATCCAGCAACTCAGACTTAACAATTTTGACACAAGATGAAAAAGGATTTAGAGGACAGCTTGAAGCGTATTTCTTAAAACATCCTGCTTTGCTTGAAGAAACATTAAATCGTTTTGCACTATACAGAGCATCACTTACAAACAAGAAATTAGCTTCTATAGGTGCTAACACAGGCACTAAGAGGGTAATGACGACACTAACTAAGCTACACGATTGCACACAGTTAGGCGGCGAATTACTAATATGTGAGGGTGATTCTGCTGGTGGTAGTTTAATGAAATGTCGAGATGCAAAACGTCATGCAGTATTAGGTCTTAGAGGTGTAGTCCCTAATGCAATTACTAATAAAAATTTCCATACTAACAAGGAATTGAAGGATATTATTATTGCTTGTGGGTGTGGAGTTGGTGATCAATGTGATGTGACTAAATTGAGATATGATAAAGTTATCATAGCTGCTGATGCAGATCCAGCTGGTAATCATATCACTACATTATTGATTGTGTTGTTTGCATCAATTATGGCTCCTGTTATTAAAGCAGGTCGTTTGTATGTATGTGATTCTCCACTTTATGCTTATAGGGATAAGAAGAAATTAATTCCTATTTGGAGTGAAGAAGAACTAACTACTGCTAGAGATGCTAATAGGAAGTTATTACGTTTCAAAGGACTTGGTGAATTTGATGCAGCTGATTTGAAAGTTGTAGCTATGGATCGAGATACTAGAAAAATCATTCAATTACAATGGAGTGAAGAACACAAAGATTCAATCTTTAGATTGTTATCTTCTCCATCTGATAGAAGAGATTTGGTATTAAATAAATGGAAACTTTAATATAGGTGGATTTAATAATGAATAAAGAGTTTTTTATGATTTTTGGAATTTATATATTGTTATTGATTGTATTTGTGTCTAGTTCATTAGTATGTATTAGGTTAGTGGTAGATGAAATTCCAGAATATGATTATAATATCACTATAACTGATGGCACAGTTGAAATAATTGAAGGTCATCATTATAAAGTAAATGGTAATGGTGATTTGACTATTTATGATATGTTTATATTTCCAGTTAAAACATATCTAACTGGATCATATACAGAAATAAAAGTAGTGGAAAAGGAATAGTATATGGCAGTAACAGTTGTAAATAAAGATACAAAATTAAAACCAATCATTAATTCTGATATAACCCAAAGAGGGTTTCATGAGATAGTTCCAGATCTTTATAGAAATTATGGTGATTATGTTTGTAAGAGGAAAATGTTTCCTAACATGATTGATGGATTGATTCCTATTTGGAGACGAATTTTATTAGGTTCTCATGTGTTGTCTCGTAATGAGTTTAAGAAAACTGTACAAGTAGTTGGACACATTATTGGGCATTGGCATCCTCACTCTGATAGTATTGAAGATACTATTGCAAAATTAATTCATAATAAGTTTTTAATTGGCAAAGGGAATTGGGGGATGACTGGTTGTGTAGTTGAAAAGATGGATTGCGCAGCACCTCGTTACACTGGTATAAAATCTAAGCCTGAGATAGAGGAGTTGGCATTCAAATATATTAAAGATGTTCCTTGGGAACCAGATGAGTTAGATCCAGAGCCAGTTGTACTTCCTACAATGATTCCATTTTGTTTGTTTACACAACAACGAGTAGACTTGATGGGATTTGGATTTAAAACTGTGATTCCAAATTATCATTTGAAAGATTTGATTAAGAGATTATTGTTCTTACTAGGTAAACGAAAGAGGATAACAATCAAACCTAATATTATAGGATGTCAAATATTATCAGACAATAAAGTATTGGAAGATTTACTAAGTAAGAAAGGTAAGCACAAAATTGACCTTACTGGAACTTATACTGTAGATAGACCCAACCACAGTATAGCTCTACATGGTTGGGCACCAGGTACAACATTTGATAATATCTTTAAGAGAATTGATTCATTCAATAAACTTGGACTTATAAGTAGTGGTAGTGTTGGATACATTGATGAAAATGAAATTCGTCTTGAGGTAAATAGGTCAAGAGGTAAAGATGACATATTCAAAAATCTACTCAAAGCAGTAAAAGATAGATTACTATCATCCATTACCTTTGACATACATGTAATCAACCCAGCTGGTGATGTATATAATGCAACAGTAGATGAGATGTTGCTAACCACTTACAAGTTCTATACAAATGTAACTGAGAAGAATATAAAACGTCAGCTTAGTGAATTAGATGTTACAATCAATGAACTCAATATTATTGCTAAGATTAAACCACATCTTCCAGAAGTTCTAAAAATAAAGGATATAGAAAAGACAATCCAACGTTTACATGAACTGAGTGGTGTAGCAATTAAGTTAATCAAAGAAGTAATTGATAAGCATAAAATTAGAAAGCTGTTAACAGTAAATACTGATATCAGTGATCTGAAAGCGAAGGTTAAAACGCTAAATAATAGACTTAGAAATATTGAAGGTTATGTTATTGGTGAATATGAGACGTTGATGAAGTCTCTCAAATAAGGATTATAGTATGATTGAAGATGTTGAATTTACACAACTTGCAATAATTAAGGCTATTGATATTCTAAATGATCATGATATCTATGCTGCTGGTATTGCTCGATTCATCACATATAGATGTCAAGTATGTAAAAATACTTTTGTACTTCCATATATTGATAATTTTCCGACAACAAAATCAAATCAAGAATGGTTTGATTCTATTGATTGCCCGTATGGTGATCATAAAATTAGAGTATAAAGGAGATTAATTATGAGTAGTGAACTTACACCAAATTGGAAAAGACTTCTCCATAAAATAACCCCTTGGTTATTTGTAACGTGTCCAGAATATAATTGGCATTGGAGATGGGAAACATTATGTGAGTGTGGTGAGGATGTGTTGAATCTCAAGACTGGAACTCCATATCGTAGACATATACATAGCTGTCCAGAATATGATTGGGTAGAGCGTGAGAAGCAAAGAAAAGATCGAATTAAAAAGATTCGAGGAAGAGAGTTTCAATGAAAATTAGAACTGGGTTTGTGAGTAATAGTTCTTCTTGTAGTTTCTGTATTTTTGGATGGGATCTACGTAGTAAACGCATACAGAAGGCTGAATTAACAGAGGAAAGATTACTCAATTTATTTAAGTTAAATGACATAGAACATGAATGGATTATGACTCCATCATCTCAAGAAATAATTGGGGTGGGAGTTATAGAAGGTGATATTCCTGGATTTTATGAGGGAGATGAAGATTGGGAAGAGTATGAATGTCCTCATCCACCAGAAGCACAAATGGAAGAACTTAATGTTATGGCACTTAGAATGGGATTACCAGAACCTAGTTTGTTTGGACTAACCTTTTATGATGGGTAGGATATAATTATGATTACTACAGAAGTAGATTTTAAAGAGATTGTACGTAAGAGTCATGTATGGAAAATTGATGCAGAACATTTGGTAATAGAATAATGGAAGGATGATTAATATGTCTTCAGTACTAGTATGGCAAGAAACCGATGGTTCATTTTGGTGTGAGCATGATGCATTTCATGCTCGTGGTAGAGAAAATAGTCCGCTTGCAGCGGACACAATTGACGACGCAGTATTAGAAGCCCAAACACTAACAGAATGTAGAGAGGATGAGATAACATGGTAGCGTCAAGGAAAGCATTTATATGTGGTAATTGTGATAAGGTGCATATTAATAGACGACAAGCGGATGAATGTTGTGAGGAGGGAATTGTACTACTTATTGATACAATACCAAAACAATTAGTTATGAGATCAGATTTTAGATATTCTATCATTGTAACATTTGAACTACATGTCGCGGGTCAGCGGTTTATGATGGATAGTGATTTATATGAGGAGGAGTGGGATGATGAGGTTGAATCAGCCATGCATGACTTAGTTATAAGTGAGGGATTAGATATTGATCTATTTACTAGACAATTGAATGATGCGGTTGAGAGCATTGATGATTCCCATAATGAAGAAATAATTGGCGCATTGATTCAAAAAGGTGCATTCACATATGAGATGGATGACTGACACAAGAGGGTAAAATTATGGAAACTGATGAAGTATATACATGTTCTAATTGTAAAAAAGATCACCATACATTAATGGAGTCAAAGTTTTGTTCTTGTTGGTGTAGTGACCCTCCCACCCTAAAAAGTTTTACTTAGGATTGGCTAGTTATCACAAAGTTTGGATGGAAAATAGTTGGTAAAGCGTGTATTCTCTTAAATGATGAAGATGGTGGGCAGCAGATCTTTGCTGAAATTACTGTGCATAATAACCACAGTGGTAGTAGGACTAGTGATAAATTTGTAGCGTTTCCCAAAAATACAATTACTGAGAAGCAGAATCTTTATGTAAATAATTTGATGTTATGGATACTCGCCCCAACTTTAGATGATATAGAAGAATTAGTAGGGGCGGGATCTATAGGTTATGAAAAATAGAGAGGACTAGCCAATGGCATTCAAAATTGAGACTGTAAAATGGTCATGTGAACTTTGTGGAAAAGAACATGCAGTGAAAGAAGATGCCGTTATATGCTGTGATAAAAATCCAGCTATAGTAACAGGGCATCTTTGGAACAGACTAATATTTAGTGATTCAAGATGGATGCTAACTGGGTTAGCTACTGTAGTAATAGATGATATAACTATATCTCTTAGAATTACTAGTCAATATGGGCACATGAATTATGAAGATGCAGCGTTACAAGATGTACTTGATGTTAGACAAATATGTAGAGCATATGAAGCATTATTTAAAATACCTCGCCCAACTTTAGAAGATATACATGAAGTAGCATCGCAAGAGGAGAATATAAGATATGAAAATTAGAAATGGATTTGTAAGTAATAGTAGTAGCTCATCTTATATAGTATTTGGTTGGACAACTGGTGCAAAACAGTTTCATACATATGAAATATATAAGAATCTCTATCCAGATGATGAGATAACCGAAGAAGAGTTTGATGGTCTCAACCTATTTGATATGTATGCCAAAGTCAGAGCTATAAATGAAGCTATGGGTAAACAATTATCTATTAAAATTGCAGAGGGTGTAATCGGTGTAGGATGTTATGTATCTACATATAATCCAATTCCACCTGAGGAGTTTAGAGAAAGGGCGGTAGCTGCTAAACAAGTATTTGAAGAGTTTACTGATGTTGAATTAGATGGTGACCCAATGATACATGAACTTCATTATAGTTTTGGGTATTACTAATGAAGTGTGTATATTGTAGAAAAGAATTAGTTGATCCTCATAAATATAATCACATAGCAACAGTCGTAACTGTAAATAGCAAGAAGTTTCCTCCTTCGTTATCAGATGCCATATTAGCTACAACTGCTGTTATAATATGTGATGACCCAGAGTGTAAGGTAAGATTAAAAAGAATGAACCAAATCATATTACCATTTCTTAGAGAATATGAGGAGAAACATAAAAATGAAAATCCGTAATGGGTTCGTAAGTAATTCGAGTAGTTCATCATTCCTAGTATTTGGATGTGAAATAAATTTGAGTGATGGGTATGATTGTTATGCTGCATTTTATGAGCGTATAGGTATATCACGAGAAGATATAGATAATAATGAGAATGATGCTTGGTGGAAAATCGTTGATGGTATTTGTGATTATAAGTTTCCACGAGGTATTAAGTGCATTCAAGGTGACGACACTTTGTTAGTAGGTTATGGTGAAGTTGGTGATGCATATGCATTTAATGATATTTCTGGAGCAGTTATTAAAGAAGCATTAGGATGGCGAGAAGATTTTGAACAATTAATGCCTGAATTAGCAAATAAAGGTTCATATGGTTATGGTGTAATTGGAACTGGATGAGGAAGATATAATGAAAGTAAGAGAAGGATTCGTAAGTAACTCAAGTACAACTTCGTTTTGTGTATATGGTTTTGAGATTGAACCAAATGAACATCGATTCTTCAAAGATGATGCCACAATGAAGTTTTGACTTGAACGTTTGGGATGTACAACACTTCCTGATGATGCTAAGTCTGATACAATTAAAGAATATTTACAAGAACAA
>Ga0307992_1002057_pt1 | contig 11600 bp, 19 predicted proteins | sample EllFjometagen133_FD_203162 | JGI IMG/M metagenome (GOLD analysis project Ga0307992, IMG submission 203162) | Marine microbial communities from Ellis Fjord, Antarctic Ocean - #133 | ecosystem: Environmental > Aquatic > Marine > Unclassified | place: Southern Ocean | collected 2014-10-08
TTAACTGGCAAGCTGAGAAGCGGACGTTCAGTTTGATTATTTCTGTTCCTATTTGGATTTTAAAATATTCGCTTTATTGGGGTTTTGCGGCAGACTATATTTTAATGGGTGAGCGGATATTGGGTGTAATGGTTGGTTTTAGATGGTCGAGGGTAGGTAAGAAGTTTTATTCCCGATGTTGGGTGTGGAAGAAGGCATATCGACAAAAGATAGTCGCTACAAGGGAACAGATTGAGGACGGTACTATTGTGATGGAGGGGTTGGTGAAACCCTTTGATGCTTTCAGTATTCCGTGAGCGTAATGACTGATATTCAGGCAACGGGGTTTGGGTACGCACATATCAAGAAAGAGGGGTACGCTTTCAGGTACAAAGATTCTTTGTCGTGGCCCTACTATATGTTTGAGCTTGTTGTCTATCTACGTAGGTATAATAAGTGGTATTTAAAGCCTGTCCGTAGGATTTTTAGACGAATAGCGGAAGAGGCCTGGGACGCGGCCCTTGAGACGAATGCTGAGAAAATAAGTGAAGGTGGAGTAAACGAGGTACACAATGCCTAAAAAACAAAAAGGACTCACAGATTTCTTACCCCCTGACTGGGATGACTGGACACAGGAAGAGAAGGATGACTGGTTTAGCTACCCTGGGGACAAGAAGAAGAAAAAGAGAAAGAAAAAACGTAGACCTACTGGTAGTTTAGCACCTGCGGGGATAGGAGGGTAATTATGGCATGGCCGAAAACACATAGACCTGAAGATCATTTAGGTAGGAATATGTCCCCTGAACGCGGTGTTGCTGCTTCTATGCAGTCTATGCACGGAAGTATGAGGGATGATAAGACTTTTCAGATGACCCCTTATAGTATTATGAATCCTTTTTCGATGGAGAACGAGCAGGCTCTTCGTGAGAGTCAAAAAGCGTGGCTTCGCAAGATGAAGCTGATCGAGGATGCTGAGAAGGCTAAGGAGGCATTGACTGATTACGGCCGCAGGATGCAAACAGAAGGAGCAAAAGGTCTGCAACCTGGGGGCACGAAAGAGTCTCAAATGCGTAAGATATGGAGCCTTCAAGATACTGCTGAGAAGGCACAGTCTGAGTTAGACGCATACTGGGCAAAACGGGAAAATCTCAAGGAACTGAAGGGCAAGCGACGGGGTAAGTTCTATCCTGACCAAGGAATGAGGGACAGGAAGAAAGACCCTTTTGCAGGAGTTCGCAGGGTCGACCAGGGCAGATTTGGCAGGACACCCGGTCTAACCCCTCCCGGCTACGGCCCTTATGCTGCTGGCTCCTCTGACACGAGCGGGTATGCCACACGAAAGCAAGACTGGAAATAACCAATGCCATCCTCAGTAGTTTTTATATATTGCAATGAATACTGTTCTATGTTTTGGGAGGTTAGTCTTAATTAGATTTTACCCATAGGAGGTAAAGGAATGGAACAAGTTACACCATCACTTGAATTTGCACCTGAACGCTCATACAAGAGGAAAGGGTTAAAGATTAAATGTTTTAACGTGTTGAAAAATGATGGTCATCATCACGAAGACCTTACTCTTTCTGAATTGCCTTTATTCGAGATTGACGTGTTGACGGAGAAAGCTGCGGTGATGTTAATGGAAGATTTATATTACGGTGAGTACACGGGAGCGTAACGGGAGGACACTTAATGTTTTTTCCAAGAGATAGTCTACTTATTGGCAAGGTGAAAAACGGGTTTGTTCTTAAATGGAAGGGAACGAGAGAAGAGCAACAGGACGACCTTGATGGGATATTCGTCTTTCCCGATGTTGGGGCTATATGTACTTGGTTGTTAGATATATTCCCTGGTGACCCGATGCAAGAGTTTTTTGGTCCTGGAATACCGGAAATGCTTGAAAAACAAAGATTTGAAAAAGGTCTGTGTCTTTATTGTGGGTCAAACAAGTTTTGTTATTCTTTTACCTTTGGTGGAGTTCGTCCATGGCCTAAATATTGCGCGGAGTGCCGCAGACAGATACCCGATGTCGAAAATAAATAATGATTGCGACCATGTGGGTCTCGGTGCGGTTTAACCCTGATTCATATTAACACCCCTTACTCAGGCTGATCCCCAGGGTGAGATTGAGAATATTTAAAGGCGGCTGATAAGAGCTTATCCTCTTGCAGTCGCTTTTTTTATTCGAGGATTAAATGCCGACATACAAAATACCATATAAGCCCAGACCGATACAGCAGGTTCTTCATACTGCGATGGATGGTTACAGGTTCAGCGTGATTGTGGCGCATCGACGTTTAGGGAAAACGGTGTGCATGATAAATCAGCTTATAAAGGCCGCTACATTATGCAAAAAACCCAGACCAAGATATTCGTACATCGCTCCTTATTATGCTCAGGCAAAGACAATCGCATGGGATTATTTGAAACATTACACTCAGCCTTTACCGAACGTGAAGCGAAACGAGAGTGAATTGTGGGTTGAATTTCCATCTAACAGCGGAGGCAATGCTCGAATAAGATTGTTCGGGGCTGAAAATCCTGATGCCTTACGAGGGCAGTATTACGACGGCTGCGTGATGGACGAAGTTGCTCAGATGAAACCGAATATCTGGGGTGAGATTGTCATGCCGTGTTTGGTGGATCGTAAAGGGTGGGCTGTTTTTATTGGAACGCCGTCGGGAATGGAGCTCCTGTTCAAATTATACAACGATGCTCTTAAAGACCCTGACTGGTTTGCCGGTCTTTACCCTGTTACTGAGACGGGAGTTCTTTCAGAAGACGACCTGAAACAAGCCAGAAAGACCATGAGTGACGCGCAGTATCGCCAGGAGTTTCTGGTGGATTTCAGTGCCAGTTCCGAGTTCATTCTTATCCCTCTTGATGTGGCGATTAAGGCCTCTAAGCGCAAGAACTTACCTCATACCTACTCATGGGCTCCCGTGGTCATTGGTGTGGATGTAGCACGGTTTGGGGACGATCAGAGCGTGATCTATGTGAGGCAAGGGAACCACACGATTGAGATTAAAAAGTACCAGAACCTGAATCTAATGGAGTTTGCTGATTATGTGGCCGCTTCCATCCAGAGACACAACGCTGTCATGACGTTCATTGATGTTGTGGGACTCGGTGCAGGGGTGGTTGACAGGCTTGTCAGCTTAGGTTTTCAAGATAGGATCATAGGAGCGAATGCGGGTTTTTCTGCTGATAACCCTCGGTACAAAAACAAACGCGCCGAAATGTGGTCTCTCATGAAAGAGTGGCTTGAAGAAGGGGGAGACATTCCTGACGACCCGATTTTAATCTCTCAGCTCTCAAGCGTTGAATATAAATATGACCCGACCGATAGATTGCTTTTAGAGAAAAAAGAGGACATGAAGAAGCGGGGATTATCAAGCCCGGATTTAGCAGATTCGCTTTCACTGAGCTTCTTTATGCCTGTAATGCAGACAGACTGGGACGAAGACAACGCCGGATATTACGATGATGCTCAAACGTCAGCGCCTAATCCAATGACGGGGTATTAATGCAAACCCTGAAAGAAGTCTATGAATCATTTAATAAAGAAGGATTTGAAAAGTGGGCGATATCAAGAGAGCTTGAAGTTGAACCATATTCATTCAATCCTAAATTTATAGGTGAGATTGACTATGAAGACATCCAAACAGATTTTTTCTGGGATTGTTGGAAGGCATCTTTTGTTGGATTCTGCAAGCTGGTCGTAGACGGTAAGATATCTAAATTAGACACCAGACCCAAAGGAGGTCAAAATGGAACGATGGGTGAACGATTACAAGATAGTTGAACGTGTATTTTTTGGGTATAAACCAGTTTTTCCTTTACGAGTGAAAGAAGTTGGCCCGAAGGCCAGTGCTATTCTTATGGGAATGCCGGATGAAGATTACGCAACGGCTCAAGAACTAAAACAAGTGTGCAATGATTTAAGCACAGTAGAGATTTGTGAGGGAGTAAGCCTATATCCAGATGTAAAAGTAAAAAACTTAGAAGAATATACTAACAGGGTGTGCAAAACAAAACTATCACAAATGTCAAAATTGGATCTGTTTAAATTGTTCTTCAGGAAGCTATTTAGAAAATGAAACAAGGCGATAAAGCAACCTTCATGCTCGGTCTTGGAACTGCCAAGGGTGAGATCATAAAAATCAACGAACAAACAGTAATAGTCAAACTTCCAAGCGGGAAAACGATCAAGAGGCACATAGAAAAGCATAATGTGGAGACCTTAAATGCCTGAATTTATAGAACCAGTTATACCCCCGCAGTCTCAAGAGGGGATGCCTTTACCGGAAGCACAGGTGCTTTTAGAAGAGCCCCCGGTGGTTGAAGACCCTCCTGCGTCTATGATGGCGATTGACCAGCTTAACGCTTACCTTGAAATGACCAACATTGCTGATGACGTTGATGATGATGTGCTCAAGGAAATCGGGTCTAAGGTTATTGAAGACTTTAAGATCGACAAAGACTCTCGGGAAGAGTGGGAGGAAATGATAGACGGCGCTCTTGAACTTGCAAAACAAGTTATAGACAAGAAATACTTCGCCGGGGAGCTTGTGGCGAATGTGAAGTACCCCGCCCTTTCCACCGCAGCAATTCAATTCCATGCCAGAGCCTTGCCTAACATTATAAAAGGAAGGGACGTTGTGAAAGGAAAGGTTATTGGTATCTCTACCCCACCGGAATTACCCGAGATCAGTGAACAACCGACAGAGGAAGAACTCATCACCGCACAGGGTATTTTAGACCAGCAGGCGGATGTTGCACAAAAACAAGCCAGGGCAGAGCGTGTTGGGAACTTCATGAGTTATCAGTTCTTAGAGGAGATCGGAGAGTGGCAAGACGACCTTGACCAGCTTTTAATATCTCTACCGATTGTAGGGTGCGCCTTTAAAAAGACCTTTTTGGATACCGTAGACGGAAAGCCGGAATCCTCTTATGTCAGTGCTAAAGACCTCGTAGTAAATTACAAAGCAAAATCTCTCAAGACTGCCTCCAGGGTATCTCATGTCTTAGAACTGTCACCTACTGTAATTGAAGAAAGAATGCGCGGGGAAGTGTTCCTTGACGTTGACCTTGGTGAACCTGCCGCGACTGAGGGGAAAGACCCTAACGATGATGAGGCCCCGCACGAATTTATCGAGATGCACACCCGATGGGATCTTGACGACGACGGATACAAAGAGCCCTATGTTATAACTGTCCACAAAGAAAGCGAAGAGGTTGTAAGGATAGTAGCACGGTTTGACGCAGACGGGGTTATCTCAAACGAAAAAGGCGATATCGTTAAAATAGAACCGGTGCAGTATTTCACCCGGTTTCTCTTTATGCCAGCCTTTGATGGTAACTTTTATGGAATGGGTTTCGGTGGACTCATGTCTCACTTGAATGCTACTATAAATGATACCATAAACCTGCTTCTTGATTCCGGGGCCAGGGCAAGTCTTGGCGGCGGATGGTTAGGAAAAGGTATCAATCTTGCCAAGAACGCTGTCACATACTTAAAGAAAGGCGAGTGGAAGCATACCACTAATACAGGGGATGACCTGAGAAAGGGTATTGTCCCGGCCCAGTATAAAGAACCTTCTGCTGTCCTGTTTCAGCTTCTCGGGTTGATGTTGGAAGCAACCAAGGAAGTCAGCTCTGTATCTGATGTCTTAACCGGCGAACAGCAAGGCGCAAATGCAAGCCCAACCACTACTTTAGCCTTGATCGAACAAGGGTTGAAAGTCTTTTCGTCAGTCTACAAAAGATTGCAGCGTTCTCTTAAATCTGAGTTTCAGAAGGTCAGAAGGCTAAACAGGCTTTATCTTGACCCTAAACACTACATTATAGTCTTAGACGACCAGAATGCCCTCATAGAGGACTTCTACGAGAAAGACATAGACATCATACCTGTGTCGGACGAAACAGAGCTGACGCACATTCAGAAGCTCATAAAGGCTGAAGCATTGATGAACATGAAAGGGACTGGCCTAAACGACAGGGAAATTGACAAACGTTATCTTGAAGCGATGGAACTTCCCGACATCGAGAAACTGCTACCGGCTGAAAATGCAGAACCGGAACCTGACCCTGAATTGCTGATAAAGCAGGGTGAGCTTGAAGTCAAGAAAATGGAAGCTGATAATGATGCAAGACGGGTTCAAATCGAAGAACAGCTTGCGGAGGCCAAAATACGCAAGTCCGATGCAGATACAGAACGGTCAGAAGCAACCGCACAGCAAACAAGAGAGAAAGGCGTGAAAGACGAATTTATAGAAAAGGTGGTAAGCCTGGAAAAGATAGTTGAAATGCAGTCTAAAACCATTCAGACGATTGCAGATAGGATAGTGGGGGAAGGGTAGGCATGGAGAAACATGATGTTGCTGGTGATCCGATACTGATAAGAAGAGAGTTATTGCATGTGTTACGACACCCATACGGGCGAGATGAATGGGACCGGAGACGTGATAGATTGCAAGCTGCGGATGAGATTGAGCGGTTGGAAAATGAGGTTAAAGATTTCCATGAACCTGGCTACAAACGAGATGTTTTTGGTAATTTAAAACTATTGGTCGAAAGTGATCTTTCATTTTTTTCTTTCAGTTCAGCCTGGGATATCCTTAGCAGGTATGTTTGCAATGTAGAAGGAATAAGAGATGATGCAGTCAGATATTCCTTAGTGGTAAATATCGCAGCGTACCATACCGCTTTTCGATTAGCCCTTGCTGCTGACATGAATGTAGAGATAACCCAGAAGTTGGACGAAGACGAATGGGCTTTAAATGCAGAATGGTTTGACCCGAAAACGTCCAAGGCCTGTTTTGAACGAGTGTGGAGCGCAGGGGCGTAAATGATACCAAAAGACCTATTAGAAGATTGGCGCACCTACGACATCACAAAACAGGTAGTATCTGCCATGCAGAAAGAGAAGGATAACCTGACAGCTTCGATGCAGTTAGGGCATTTCATAAACACCGATAGCATGGAATCGACCTTTGGACAGATTTCAAAAGCAACGGGTAAGATAGAAGGAATTGAGGCTTTTTTTAACATTATAAACGGGAGGGAAGTGGATGAAGATTGAACCAGAAGGAGTGAGGTTGCTCATCAGACCAGATCCTGTGGCTGAAAAGACATCAGGGGGGATATATCGCCCGGATTCGGCACGGGAACAAGAACAAAATGCGACAACAATAGGCACGGTAGTTCTTCTCGGCCCTGCGGTAATGCTTGAACTTGACGGGGAACCTTTGGAGATTGGTCACAGAGTAGCATTCGCCCGTTATGGCGGGTATCCGATCCGAGACGAAGAAGCAGACATTGATTATCGTGTCTTGAACGATGAGGATGTGATTGCGAGGATAACTTGACCAAGCCCAAAACAGGATATTCAAGTCAGGCCATCCTAAAGGCGTTTGAGGAAGTGATGGTACGATTTGAACAGCAAAGGATTACAGGACGTATCACGCCCATAATTGATGTGTCACAGGGCACTATTTCAGGGGCTAAGATACGGCAGGAAGTTGGAATAACAAAGTAGCAACGGTTACTGATTAGACCCTTTTCAAGGGTTACTAAAAAGTCCGGTTAGATACCTTATTATATAGGGCGTCTCTCCGGACTTTTTCATTTTAGACACGGAGGTAAAGAGAATGCCAGAAGAAGCAGTCGCTCCAGTAGTGGAGGAAGAAGTAGACAGTGCGATAGATGCACTACGGGAAACAGAGGGAAGTCCCCCCGATACCGGGGAAGAAGCATCGGATGAACCAGTAACAGTAGAAGCGTTAGCCCAGGATTTGGGCTGGAAACCACGGGACGATTTTCAGGGGCATGAGGACGATTATGTTGGGCCTGACGAATACATCAGACGGTCTAAAAACATCCAAGAATCCATGCGTACACACCTGAAAGAGAACAAAAGAAAACTCGCCAAAATGGACCAGGCGCTAAAAGATATAAAGGTTCATTATGACAATATCTCAAGAGCTGACGCTGCCAAGAACAATAAACGCCTAACCGAGCTTAGGAAGGAACGTGATGAGGCCATCGAAGAAGCCGACAAAGAGAAGGTTGATGCCGTAGAGAATGAAATGGCAGACCTATACGAGACTGCTTCAAAGTCCATGAAAGATGACTCACCACCGGATAACTCTGAAGAACGGGAAGCGTTTACAGATTGGCACAAGGGCAACTCCTGGTACGGTCTTAAAGGAACAGGCGCTGGGAACAAGAAAATGACGGACTATGCCGACAAACTTTCTGAAATACCAGAGAACAAAGCTCTCCCATACGAGGATAGGCTGGAATTTGTCACTGAAAAGGTGAGAGAGAAATACCCACAAAACTTCAAACAAAGAACCACACCAAAGGTAAACGCTGTTGAAACCCCGAATGGAACAACGAAGAGGAGAAAATACTCAGCTCGCGATTTAACACCGGATCAAAAGAGCGTTATGAGAAGCCTTGTAGAGTTTGGGGACATGACAGAGAAGGAATACATTGAAGACTTAATCAAAACAGGAGATTTAAAATGACAGACTTAATAATTACAAAAGAAGGGAAACCCTTTGAAACCCGGCAAGCAGCTAACCTCAGAAGTGGGGTGTTGAAAAAAAACAAGATAATGACCGAAGTGGTTGAGGTGGATGGAGGTTTTGCTTTAAAGAAACTGGAACCGGAAAGAGTGAAAGTCCGTGTTCCTATGCACGAAAGTCGCCGTCTTCGATTCCCGGCACGAAAGGGATACCACCGGCACGTCTTTAATGATGACGATAAAAACCGTATCCAGAGAGCTTTAAATGCAGGGTACGAGTTCGTCACTGAAGAGATTGATGGTAGAGACCTCAGAGTAGGTGATGCCAGCCAGGTAGGAAATAACGTATCTCAGCAAGTGGGAAGCGGCATGACGGGGTTCTTGATGGAAATACCACAAGAGACCTACGACAACGATCAGAAATCAAAGCAATCTAAAATAAACCTCCAGGAAGCCGAAATACGACGTGAAAAGAAATCTGAGGGTGAGCATGGTCTTTACGGTGGTGTAAAGGTCGAGCAATCTCGGATGTAAAGGAGTTTTATTATGGCAAACACAGACAGGCCTTTCGGGTTGAAGCCCATTAAAATGCTTAATGGGTCTCCCTGGAACGGAAAATTCAATATGTATTATAAGGACGTGGAGCTGGCGGAGGCGATCTTTATCGGCTCTCCTGTTAAGCTCGCAGGTTCCGCTGATACTTTGGGTAAGTACCCGACCATCTCGTTGGCGGTAGCCGGAGTTCCTATTTTGGGAACTGTGATCGGTTTTGGGAATAGCCCGTATCTTGCGGCTGATGTTACCGATCTTGACAGGCTGCATAGCCCAACTCTTACGGCGAATTATGTTGCGGTTGTGGATGACCCCAGCGTGATTTTTGAGTGTCAGGAAGATAGCTCAACATCCCTTACTGTTACTGAGATAGGGCTAAATGCCAGTCTCACCACAGAGGCAGGGAATACAACCACTGGACATTCTACGGTAGAGATCGACTGCGCTACTGAAGCTACCACCTGTACTCTCGGACTCAGGGTCTTGAGGTTGGTGGATCGTCCGGATAATGTACTTGGTGAATTTGCCAAGTTTGAAGTTATTATTAACGCACATGCTTACGGCCAGGGCCTCGGCGCAACTGGTGTATAAGTGAAAGGAGATAAACAATGGCTATAATTAACACACGCTCCTTCGCAAAAGCACTTTTGCCAGGAGTTCATAAATGGGTCGGCTTAGAATACAAGGACTATATGCCCGAGTATGCCGAGATTTTCGAGAAGTTTAAATCAACCAAGGCTTTTGAGGAAGAAGTAGGTGTGACCGGTTTTGGGTACGCCGTGGTTAAAACTGAGGGCGGTGGAGCATATTACGATGACATGGAGCAGGGCTTCGTTCAGAGGTACACTCACTATGTTATGGCTCTCGGGTTTAAGATCACCCGTGAAATGTTCGAGGACAATCAGTATATGCAGCTCGGACTGCGGAAGACAAAAGGGCTGGTGTTTGCGATGAAGCAGACCAAGGAAGTCCTTTTTGCCAATATCCTCAACAGGGCCTTCAACGACAGCTACACCTATGCAGACGGCAAGGAACTCTGCGCAACCGACCATCCCAACAAGTCCGGTGGAACGTGGCGGAATGAGTTGACGACCGCCGCTGACCTCTCAGAGGATAGTTTAGAGCAGGCATGTCTGGACATTGGCGCATTCGAGACCGACAGGGGTATGCTTATTAAGGTACTCCCGAAAAAACTCGTGATACCGCCTGAACTGGAGTTTGATGCAGCGAGAATCCTGAAATCAGTCCAGCAGTCCAACACCGCCAACAACGACATCAACGCTCTGAGAACCCTGAGCAAGGTGCCGGGCGTGGCAGTCAATCATTATCTGACTGACGCTGATGCGTGGTTTGTTAAGACCGACTGTCCGGATGGATTGAAGTATTTTCAACGTAGAGAGCAGGAGGTGACGACCGATAACGATCACGAGACCTCTAATGCTTCCTACCTTATAAGTGAAAGATTCGTCCCCGGGGTCACAGATTGTCGCGGCCTGTTTGGCAGCCCAGGTGTTTGATATTATTAACCTTTTTAACTTCTACCCAACATCGCTATAGGGTTATTTCATAGCGTGAGGGTGGAAAAAAGTTCTTTGATATAATTATACACTTGACTTTTTTGAGACACTGATTATAATAGAAGTAACTTATAATCGGAGGTACCAAAAAAATGAAGATTGCAAAATGTCAAGGGTGTGGCGAACGAAAGAGTATTAAGGCTAAGGGACTTTGTGGTGCTTGTTATATAAGATTGCTCAGATATGGTAGTACCGATTACAGAGAACGACCCAGGAAGGGTGAGCATCTTTGTTCCAAGTGTGAGAGAGACCCTGTTCACGCAAAAGGTCTGTGTAAGACTTGCTACAATAAAATGCGGCTGAGAGTTTTAGGTCATGGGGAATGTAAAGAATGTGGCGAAAATAGAAAACTCGTAGCAAAAGGCCTTTGTGGTAAGTGTTATGCCGTAGAATTAGAAAAGGAAAAATCTGCGATTTGTGAAGCATGTGGCAAATTTAAACCTATTAAGGCTAAAAACTTATGTCGTAGATGCCATGCAAGGTATGTTAGAAATGGTCACACAGATTACATACGCCCAGTGAAGGGTGCAAAACTTTGTTCTAAATGTGGACGACATCCTGTACATGCGAAAGATATGTGTAAGGGATGTTACAGTAGCGCTCTCAGGAAGGAAAATCCAGAGAGATATTTAGAGTATGATTTACAGATCCACTCTGGCATTTCCTTAGAGGAATATTATGGCATGCTTGAAAGGCAAAATGGTGGATGTGCAATTTGTGGAAGAAAGGAAACCATTAAGAAGAATGGTAAACCAATGAGATTATCTATAGACCATGATCATGAAACTGGAAGAATAAGGGGGTTGCTTTGTTCTGGTTGCAATAAAGGCATCGGCCACCTTCAAGATTCTCCCGATATCCTAACCAAAGCAATAGACTATCTCAACTAACTCTCCCAGCGGAGAGCCATTTCAGCCTACGGCGCAGGCCGTATCTCAGTTATTCCTCCCAGCGGAGACTAA
>Ga0307992_1002062_pt1 | contig 11595 bp, 10 predicted proteins | sample EllFjometagen133_FD_203162 | JGI IMG/M metagenome (GOLD analysis project Ga0307992, IMG submission 203162) | Marine microbial communities from Ellis Fjord, Antarctic Ocean - #133 | ecosystem: Environmental > Aquatic > Marine > Unclassified | place: Southern Ocean | collected 2014-10-08
CTCTTAGGGTGTGAAGCCACGCAAATCACATTAACCGGAAACGCTACTGATGGAATAAATCTGGTACTTGCCGGGATGACCTGGCAAGAAGGCGACGAAGTTATTATTACTGATGAAGAACACGAAGCCGTTAAGCACCCTTCGCTGTATTTGCTAAGTGAGCGAGGCATAAAAGTGCATCGGGTTGAAGTTTCCCCATACCCCGATGTGATGATTCAAAGGTGTAATAAGGTTGCTTCAAAACGCACTCGTCTGGTTGCCTTCAGCCATGTTACCTGTGAAAGTGGCACGCGTTTACCGGCAGCAGAGATATGCGCGTGGGCTGCAGAACGTGATATTCGCAGTCTGGTGGATGGGGCGCAATCGTTAGGTGTATTTGATATAAAAGTTGATCATTTGGGCTGTGACTTTTTTACCTCTAATGGACATAAGTGGTTGAGTGGGCCGAAGGGCACCGGCATTTTTTACGCTAGTCCTGAACAGTTGTTAGCGCTTTCTCCTGCTCATGTAGGTGCTGGATCATTAAAACATGCTGATGTGGATACCGGAGAAGCAAAACTTTGGCCGACAGGACGCCGATTTGAGTACGGCACTCGCGCCACGACCTTATATGCAGGTCTTGGATACAGTTTGGAGTGGTTAGGAAATTTGGGTTGGAATAATATTGAACGCTACATTGCCCAGTTGAGTGAATCCCTGAAAGCGCAAGTATCGGAATGTTCCCATACGCACTTGCTCACCCCCCGTCCTTTCAAGCAATCATCCGGGTTGACCACATTTGTTACGGATGAGTGGGATGCTGGAGAACTGAGTCGGGAGCTTTGGGAGAATAGCCGAATTCGGGTGCGCGTGATTCCTCGCTACAACGCAACGCGCATCTCCACGGCGCACTTCAATAATGAAGCTGATATTAAGGCGTTGATGACGGTTCTGTATGCTATTACCGGAAAATAAGGAGGGGAGCATATGACCCGTTATTATGTATTCAATAAAACTGAGGTAGAGTGCAGGAGGTTGTTAAAAACCTTTCACTATCATATATGCCAAATTATAGTAGTTCTATTAAAAGAATTTGGTGAAAATTAAGGTTGTTTGTCCGTATACGTGATTTTTGTGTTTGCCAGTTACCTCATAGCCCATTTTTTTATAGAATTTTTCAGCTCCCCAACCTTCATTTGTTTCTAGGAAAATCTTAGAGCATTGCTGTTGTATAGCAAACTGCTCAGCATATTCTAGAAGTTTTTTGCCAGTGCCTTGTCTTTTAAGTTGATGGTTTACTAATAACCCTTCTACGAGAGCAATGTTTGGTTCAATGACTAATTCAATAATGCCAAGTATGTTTTCATTGTTGTCTTGAGCAACAAATTTATATATTTTTTTAAAATATTTATGATTTTTTCCATAATGCTCAATATCAGCAAGTTTCCACTCTTTATTTTCAAAATCTTTTATTTGAGAATCATTCTTTTGTAGCTGTGTAATATTTATATGTTCTTTGTATAAATTCTAACAAAGTCCGACAATGGGGTGTCTGACGGGACTCGAACCCGCGACCTTCCCCTCCACAGGGGGACGCTCTACCAACTGAGCCACAGACACCTTATTTCAAAAATCACTGTGCGCCGGGAGGGAATCCGCTGTCCGTCACGCCGTGCGTGACTCCCTGCACTAGGAGGGTGCTTTGCACTCTCCGTCGGAACTTGCTTCGCTTTGCTCAGCTTGGCTTCTTATCCAACCCACGACTCACAATTTAATTATCTAAAAAATAGTTTAAACCATTTTTTAGATAATTGTGCGCCGGGAGGGAATCGAACCCACGACCTACTGCTTAGAAGGCAGTTGCTCTATCCAACTGAGCTACCGGCGCTTAGATCGAGAACTACTAATTATAATCCCGGTCACTTTTCTTTTAACTAGACCCATATTTTCTCAGAAAACGTAATTTTTTGCCAGTAGAATCTCTCTAAATCTAGAAACTTTGAGTGTATTCTCAATATTGGTTAAGTTACAATGAACCCAATGATAAGGGTAAAAAATCAATTACTATACTGTTTGGTCGTCGTTGTAAGCTTTTTATCAGCCACTAGCTCTGTTTTTGCCCAAGAAAACACTCATTTTCAAACTAGTTTAATCAGCACTTACACCATTGATGTGGTAGGCACCACTCATGTTGAACATACCTTTAAAATCAAAAATCTAACGCCCGAATATTATATTAGTAAATACAGCCTAAAATTAAATTCAGCTAAAATTAACAATGTGCGAGTGATTAATAATAATCAAATCACTAGCCCTAATATAATTCAAACAGAAGATTTAACTGAAATTAATCTTGATTTCTCAGACAAAATCTTGGGCAAAGATAAAACTAGAGAATTTAGGATTACTTATCTTAATCCTGACATTGCTCAAGTCAGTGGACAAGTTTTAGAAGCTTATATCCCCGCAATGAATAGTGAAGATATTTATGATGAACATCAAGTCATCATTGTTACCCCCGCCCGTTTTGGACCACCAACGAGGATTACGCCCACCAATTATGATCTCACTCAAACTAACACTGACGTCACGATTAGTTTTGAAGATATTCAGGGACAGGGGGTAGCCGCCATTTTCGGCTCCAGTCAAATTTTTAATTTTACCATTCGCTATCACTTGGACAATCCTAATAACCAACCAGCTATTACTCAAGTTAGTTTGCCTCCGGATACAGCTTATCAAAAAGTGAATTATCATCAGCTCGATCCTTTGCCGGAAAAAGTCGAGCTTGATAAAGATAATAACTGGATTGCCAGCTATTACTTACCAGCTAATGAAACTGTCGAAATTAATATTTTAGCTGATGTTTTACTTAGCTTAGAACCGATTAATCCTCAACTAAATATCACGCCTAGTAAAGAGCATTTAAATCAGCAAACATACTGGGAAAGTCATCACGCCACTATTCAAACTATCGCCAATAATTTAAGTAGCGATCGAGAAATTTATCAATTTGTAGTTGATACTTTGGAATATACTCAAGCTGATTTGACTGACACAATCGAACGCTACGGAGCAGTGAAAGCCTTGCAACAGCCCAATCAGGCTACCTGTCAAGAATTTACAGATTTGTTTATTGCTTTAGCCAGAGCGGATCAGATTCCAGCTCGCCGCGCTACTGGTTATGCTCAAAGCAACGATCCTAAACTACAACCTTTAAGTTTGGTGACTGACGTCTTACATGCTTGGCCTGAATACTATGATGCCGAACAAAAAGCCTGGATTCCAATTGATCCCACCTGGGCTGATACCATGAAAAATGTTGATTATTTTTCTCAGTTTGATTTGAAGCATATCGTTTTTGCTTACAACGGCACTTCAAGCAAATATCCTTTGGCAGCAGGTGATTACAAACTGCCAAATCAACAAACCAAAGATATCCAAGTTAGTTTTAAACAAAATTGGGAAAAAATTGAGCCTGCTTTTGAGGTGAACTTAGAACCGGTTAAATTTTTCAACCTCATTCCTATACCGGGGCGTTATAACCTATACATCAAAAATAAAACCGGACAAGCCTGGTATAACAATGTTTTGAAAGTTGATAGTAAAAATGAAGCGGTGATGTTGTTGCTTGAACAAGCTAGTTTTAAAGTATTACCTTTTCAAACACAGCAGCTAACTTTAGGAGCTTACAACAAGCAACATTGGTTACCTCAAACCGACCAAGTTAATTTAACCATCACTACTCAAAATTATGAAAATCAGCACCAGTTCGAACTTAAAACCAGCAAACCCATTGCTGTCGGCTTCTTTAATCAACTAAAAAATTCAGCGTTTCTTAACCAACTCAAACAAGGAGAGCTTCAGCTTTCAACCCAACAGCTTAAATTTAATTTGACAATTTTTGGAAGTGTTTTTGCCATCGCCATTGGATGTTTACTGATTTTTAAACGCAGGCGGTAAAATCCAAACACATTTTGCCACACTCTGCTTAACTTCACTTTTAAAAAATGATACCATTAAATTATGAAAGCTATTCGCTCCATCTTAATTACCGCCATTACCATTGCTATTTTGGCCTGGATTTTACCCACCGTAGGCTACTTAAACGTCGTCACTTTAATTATAGCCAGTATAGTCTTAACTCTGCTTCAAGAAGTAGCTAAGCCTATTTTAAAAGTATTGTTTCTACCCATCAATGTGGTCACTCTAGGCTTATTTTCGCTGGTTATTAATGTTTTTCTACTCTGGTTAGCCACTTACCTAGTACCCGGCTTCCAAATTCAATCTATGATTTTATTTGGCATTCATTTAGGAGAATTCGGTAGTTTGATGATTATTTCCTTCATTATTAGTTTTATTCAAAATCTTCTTAAGAAAATTTTATAAGAATTATTCCGATCAACCAGTTAAAACCAACTCTTAACTATGGTAATTTTATTTCAAACTTGTACTTGTCTCCCAAAAAGTTGGTATAATTACTTTATATGCACAAAATACACAGCCAGTGGATATTTTCCACCTTCTTATTTATTGCAAGTTTAATCTTAAGTGGTAACACTACAATCAGCCTTGCTCAAGCCCAAGAGCCGGTTCAAACTCAAAAAATTGCCCAGATACCAATTGGAAATGCTGAAGCAATTATTAATTTAGAACCCATTGCCACTGACTCAGCTACCGCCACAGATTCAGCTGAAGCTTCAGCTTCTGCTCAAGTAGAAAAAATAATTAAAGATAAGCAAGCAGAGGACATTACCGAAACAGCTGGTGAACAAAAAAGCAAGCTAGCTGCTTATCTAGATGAACACCCTATCGGCCCACTCACTTGGCACAATTTTTTACAGAAAGCAATCAGAAAAGCAGTGGTAAATGGATTGCCAGCTAATATTATTGTTTTGCTTTTACTTTTCCCCTTAATTACTTCCATTATTGCTGCCTCTCGTCACGTTATTGGTCTTAGAGGTTTTGGTATTTACATTCCGGCTGTTTTATCAGTAGCATTTGTTAGCACAGCCGTAGTTACAGGTATTATCATTTTCGTAGCAGTTTTATTTGCAGCTATAATTACTCGAAAAATTGTGCAGCGACTTAAATTTCCTTACTTGCCTCGTACCGCCATGCTTTTGTGGGGCGTTTCAGTTTTTATACTAGGCTTATTAATGATTTTTTCTCAATTAAAATTGTTTGAGCTGCTCACAATTAATATTTTTCCAATCTTAATTATTATGCTCCTAACTGAAAACTTCATGGACTCACAGTTATTTAATAGTCAAAAAGAAGCGCTAAAGATCACCCTAGAAACTTTATTAATTGCAATTATTTGTTCGCTAGTTATCAGCCAAGAAGTAGTGCAGCAATTCGTGCTGTTAAGACCAGAAATAGTTTTACTTGGCACAGCCGCCATCAACTACGTCATCGGTCGCTATACTGGCTTACGCCTTTTAGAGTTGGCCCGTTTTAACTCAATTTTAGGCGAAAACAATTACAACAATCAATCTGGCGATGATCAATCCGAGTGAAATTTTGGGCATGAATGCCCGCAACCGGCTGTATGTGACGCTCAACCCTAAACGGGCCAAGGCTATTTGTCACTCAAAATATGCCACCAAAATTTTGATGCTTAATGAAGGCATTCCAACGGCTGATGTCTATGGCATTTTAGCCACTATCGAAGATGTGAATAAATTTGACTGGAATCGCTTAGAAAAAAACTTTGTGCTTAAACCTACCAACGGCCATGCCGGGAAGGGTGTAGTTGCTTTTGTTAAGAAAAAAAGAAAGGTCTGGTTGGATGTGATGAATCAAACTTGGGACAGAGAGGCTCTTAAAATGCATTGTTACGATATCTTAGAAGGACAATACAGCTCCCACGGAGCTAACCCAAAAGTGATTATTGAAGAACGAATTATCAGCCACCCAGTTTTAGCTAGGTATTCATACAAGGGGACCCCAGATTTAAGAATCGTGGTATTTAACAGTGTGCCAGTGATGGCCTATACGCGTTTGCCCACCAAAGAGTCTGAAGGTCGTGCCAACCAGAGTCAAGGTGCCTTGGGTGTAGGCATTGACCTGGGTACTGGCCTGACTACATATGCAACCGCCAACAAAACTGAGTTGATTAAATATTTACCCGGTACCAAAAAAAAACTTAGAGGCATTCAACTGCCATTTTGGAAAAAAACTTTATTAACTGCAGTTAAGGCTGCCAACGCCGCTGGCTTAGTTTTTTCTGGAGTTGATATCTTTCTGCATGAAGAAAAAGGACCAATGGTAGTGGAGCTTAATTATCGGCCTGGCTTATCCATCCAAATTGCCAATCAGGTTGGTTTGCGCAAACGACTTGAAAAAGTAGCGGATCTTAAAGTCATGAGTCCTGAGCATGGCGTCCGAATTGCTCAAGCTTTATTTGCCGAAAATTACTTTGAAACGGAACAAGCTAAACTCACCATTATCGAACCCAAAGGAAAAGCCATTATCTATGGAGGCAATAATACGAAAGCTGAAGTTGGAGCTTTTGTAAAAACTGGTCGTTTCCGGAGTGCTATTGCTAGTGAAGTGGCTCAAGATTTAGGTTTAATCGATGTTGAAGACCTACTCTGGTATCAAAAAGAGGCTGGAGAAGGCAATGTACCAGTGGTTGAAGTTAAGTTTGAGCTAGATCACCGACAAGTCGAAACAACGGTGATTGTGTCTAAACGGCTCAATCGGACTAAACATAAACTAGAAGTTGGCCGTCGAGATCTCGGTGGCTTTTTAGTCAGAATTGAACAAGAAACAAGTTAGTCATCAATTATCAGTCTATAAATTCCTATGAGTTTAGTTCGCGATTTAACCCCCATTAACCTGTTAGAAGAAAAACAAAAGTTTTTTGATCAAAATTGCAAGTATAATCCGTATTTTAAGTACAATAATTTGGCCACTCTTGATAAGCTTTATAAGTATGGTCAACCAAAACCAAAATATTTGGCCTTGGCCCAAGAAATTTTAGACAAAGCTTTTCATAATCAAACCGAGGCCGATATTCGTGCTTTGGAGGGCAAACTGCTTAATCGGGCTCAAGCTCAAATTATGATTGATAAGTTTTTAACAGCTAATGATTTGAACAAGTTAATCAAAATCGTGTGGTCAGATAAATTCTTAGGTAAAGCTAGCTATTATAAAAATGTCCTCAAATTACAATTGCCCTTATGGCATCGACGAGCTGAGTTTAAAGGCACTCTCTATCACGAACTAGGGACCCATGCCATCCGCCGCATTAACTACGCTCACCAGCCTTTTTTTAAGAAAAAAAATAAGTTTGGGTTTGAAGATTATATGAGAACTGAAGAGGGGCTGGCTGGCCTACATACACTCCTGGCTCGCAACTTTAAACTTGATTACACTGGCGCCCTTAACTATGTTACTAGCGCCGTGGCTCAAAAAAAATCTTTTACTGAAACATTTAATTTTGTATTGAAATATATTGACGATCGCAACCGAGCTTGGCGTTACACGGTTAAACACAAGCGTGGTTTATACGATACTGCCAAATCAGGTGGTTTTACCAAAGACATTGTCTATTTTGAAGGTATGATTAAAGTCTGGCAATTTATGCAGCAATCTGATTTTGATTTAGAAGGATTATACCTAGGAAAAATTGCTTATGAAGATATCGCTAAAGCCAGAGAAATGAATCCAGGATTTGTGCCACAGCTACCCAGTTTCATCAAAAAAGATAAGGGCAAATATATTAAAGAAATCAACAAGATTGCCCGAATTAACAAACTAGACCAAATTTCATCAACTTAAGCCAACCAAATGCAAAAAGCTTTAATCATTACTACGACTAATGACATCAGTCTGCCATTATTTTTTTTAAACTTACCGGCAAATCTTCAAATCGAAATTATTTTGTATGAAGACGAACTAGCAAAATTTAAAAAACTAGCTCAAGATTTGCCCTCATTCAAATTGATCTATGCCAGAGATCCTTTTAATTCAATCATGGTTCAAAATTGGGAGCAAAAAATTCAACCTATTATTGAAGCGGTAAATACTCAACCAATTCAATCAATTGATCATGTAACTACCATCAAAGACTTTTATCTTGAAGATAAATGGGAACAGTATCAACTTTTATCTCAATTTATGGCACCAACTAAAATTTTGGAAGCTAGTGATACTTTTAATCCTAAAATCCAATTTATTAAAAAACGTATCAGTTCCAGAGCTAAAGGCATTATTTTTGATTTAAATCAAATTGATAACCCCAGCCGGTATATTTTGCAAGATAAACTAAACATTCAAGAAGAATATCGTATTTTCACTTTATTTAATCAAGTGATTTCGCCAGCAGTCTACAAAAGTTCTAAAACTCAGACTTCGAAAGTTAAAATAGACCGCAGTAAAACTAAAATCATCAATCCAGAATTGGCAAAATTTGTGCAACAGATTCTTAATCAACTCAATTTGGATTTTACTGGTCTCGACATTGCCCTCACTACTCAAAACGAATATAGGTTAATTGAAGTCAATCGCAGCCCCCAATTCAAAGCTTTTTATGAAACTACTGGCATTAACTTAGCCAGTGAGCTATTAGCAAAAAGCTAGCTAATCATTCTACTCTAGCTCAGACATCCAACTCAAATAAATCAGATTTATTTAAAAAAACCAATTAATTAAAATTGTTTACTGTTTTTGTCGCCGATCAAAGATTAAATTTCCCGAGTGCGAAGGATAAAAAGGTTATAATATAATACTCAATTCAAAATAGTTTAATTCTAATGAAAAATAATAATCGACCACTAAAACAACAGCCGTCACTTTCACCAACCAATCACGTTGGCCAAACCCAGGCCGGCCGCCGTGTTGCTCTCGGCTTATCTGGTGGTGTAGATTCAGCCGTCTGTGCCGCTCTATTGAAAGGGCAGGGCTATGACGTAACTGCTGTTTATTTAGAGTGTTGGCGTATGCCCGGTTGTAGAACCAAGCAAGATCAGGCTGATGCCTTAAAAATAGCTTTACAATTAGAAATTCCTTTTACTAGTTTAAATTTTATCCAAGCATATCAAGATCAAGTCATGAGTTATTTTGTGGATGAATATCATGCTGGTAGAACTCCCAATCCTGACGTATTATGCAACAATGTCATCAAATTTGGCCTCTTTTATGATTGGGCGATGAAACAAGGTTACGATTATGTTGCTACTGGTCATTATGCTCAGATTGAACCAGGAGATAAAACTAAAACCATTCCGACTCGATTAGTTACCAGTGTTGATTTACATAAAGATCAAACTTATTTTTTACATCAAATTAAACAAAAACAGCTTAATCACGTCTTATTTCCCATTGGCCATTTAACTAAAGTTGGAGTGCGAGCTAAAGCTCATCAGCTTAAACTACCGGTAGCTGATAAAAAAGACTCGGTTGGAATTTGCTTTGTGGGTGAGATTAATGTGGCAGAATTTTTAGAAGAAAAATTAGGCAAAAATCCAGGCAACGTAATTACGCCTAGTGGGAAAGTTGTTGGCCGTCACCAAGGCTTGTGGTTTTATACTATTGGCCAACGTCGTGGGTTTGAGTTAGATGTTAAGGCCGTTAAACACTACACGGATTGGGTTGGTGATGGAGGCAATGTACCGCCTCTATTTGTGACTAACAAAAAAGGGGAGAGCAATGAATTAGTCATTGGCCCAGAACTAGCCGCATATACTTCGCAGTTTACGGTTAACAAAATTCACTGGATTAGTGCTGATTTAAACTGGACCGATTTACCGCTACTGATAAGAATTCGCCACACTGGCGAGTTAGTGCCGTGTGAATTAGTTCAGCTAGCAAGTAACAAACTCCGGGTTACCCCTAAAAAACCAATCAAAGGCGTAGCTGCCGGTCAGTTTGCTGTCTGGTATGTTGACACCAACCAAATACTAACCACTTTAAAAAATAGACTAGTCACTAACGGCCGTTACGTTTGTTTGGGTGGGGGAGTGATTGAGTAAGCTCAAAGAACTGGTAAATCTGATATAGTTTGATATAATTTAAAAAATATGAGTGTTGAAATACCCGTACCTGGATTATCTGCTGAAAAACAAGCTATAGCTGAAGACCAGGCTGAAGTTCAACCAGCGCTAGCCGCAACTCCAACTAGTCCAGATTCACGACCTAAACTTCCAACCTATCCGGGAAATGAATATATTCCCAGCCGAAATAAATTTCAAGATCTGTGGTATTACGATCGTATTCGTGGTCAACAAACACTACACACCATGTCTCAATTTAATCGAAGAAGGTTGGAACGAGCCACTTTAGGTGAATTAGTCACTTATCCACCTCATGAAATATTTGCCCAACTTTTAAAAAGAAAACCTCATTGTATTACTCCCACTGGAGCAGAGTATGCTTTTCAACCAAAAGCTTATCTTAATCAAGAAGGTCATGTAATTCCAGCGGCCCTTAAGTACCTTCAAGCTCATGGCTTTGAAAGCGATCTATCTTTACTTGAATCTGGCATGTATACAGCCAGATTAAGAAGGCTGTATGCTAAATTAATTAATTCAAAGTATGGCTGGTCAGGCTTAACCGATCCAGCTCAATTAGCTAACTGTTTAAATGAATTTATTGATGCAAGCCAGACCCAGACTGCTTTTATTGAAATTGTAACTCGCGAACTTAAGCTAAATACCGCCAAAGCAAAACAATATGAAGAGTTTGTAGCTAAATGGTTTACCCACTGGGTAGAAAATAATGCTCATAAACCCAATGCTGTTATTCCAGAACCAATTGTAGGGGAGGAAAATGAGGAATCAACTGTGGCCAAGGAGAGTGTTCTAGAGCCGATTATAAATAATAGAAGTATTCCAGAACCAACAGCCGATAATGTTTAGATAGCGCTCTAAAAACGTGAGTAACCAAATATTTTCCCAAGAGTAGATAAAAAAACTAGCCAGAAGCTAGTTGGGGGAGTGTGTTTAATGTTTTCACTCGATTTCGTAAATACCAAAAAAATAACTTAATTCCTGTAAATCAACCAGTTTTATCTTTTTACTAAATATTTACAGTCCTATAATATAGACTTCGAAGATACTCTGATATATAATAGATATGTATGTGCTTACCTATCGAGCGGTAACGCTTGAACGGTGGGCCATGCACATTAACAGGGTGAGTTTTTTTCAAATTCCAGGAGGAATCATGAAAACAAATAAGTTTTTTTCTCCCCGGCGCGTCGCGCTGGGACTGTTCGTTGTTGTTTTGGTCGGACTGGTGACGCTATCTGCCACCAGCCCAACTTTGGCCGTTGGGCTCAGCGATGAGCCCACCCCCGTACCTACGTACGGGCCAGTTTTCCAAGAGCTGCGAGAACAGCTCATGGCAGACATCAACTGTGACGGCCAAGTAAATATCCTGGATTTTGGCACAATCCAGCATCTATTTGGCCGCTGTCACCACGATTGCGGTGGGGAATTGTTTTGCCCCAGCCGCTGTCCTGGTGATATCAATGACGACGGCGAGGTTAACATCCTCGACGTCGTCAGATTCCAAAGGTATTTCGGTCAGTCGACCGGAATCCCCTTTGGATGTTGGGAAAACATAGGGGACTTTTACTACGGGCCATAAGCCCGGGTAATTGTTCCC
>Ga0307992_1002063_pt1 | contig 11593 bp, 10 predicted proteins | sample EllFjometagen133_FD_203162 | JGI IMG/M metagenome (GOLD analysis project Ga0307992, IMG submission 203162) | Marine microbial communities from Ellis Fjord, Antarctic Ocean - #133 | ecosystem: Environmental > Aquatic > Marine > Unclassified | place: Southern Ocean | collected 2014-10-08
ATCCTTAGATTTTTCTTTGCGCAACCAATCAAACAGAAATACGTTGTTAAAAGCAGAAAATAATTGTTAATATCGTCTGGTTTTTTAAGAAACAGAGTTATTTTTAACCACACTGATTAGTTACAATCATTTAATCATTACAAATTAATTTTTAGAAGAAAGTTAAAATAATTATTTACCAAAAAAATAACATTAGAACCTTATTTATTATATACTATTTTTGCATTTATAGAATCATCATAACGAACTTAACAAATTTTTGGAAGAAATATTAACACATAATACTTTTAAAATTGAAACGAAAAAAGATTTCAATGAGCTGTTTAATAAACATTACAGCAATTTATGTGCATATGCCAATAATTTCATGAAAGATGTTGATGCTTCCGAAGAAATCGTTCAGGAAGTTTTATTTAAACTCTGGACTAACAAAGAAACAACAATATTTACATCATCAATTAAGAATTATTTATTCCGAGCCGTTAGAAATGCCAGCCTAAATTTTCTTAAACATATAAATATCCGCGAAGATTATAAAGTCCATCATGAAAATGAAAGACAAGATGAATTGTCTTCGGAAGATGTAATGATAGTTTCTGAGCTGGAAGAAAAAATCCGAAAAACAATAGACCAGCTTCCTGTTGAACGAAAGAAAGTTTTTTTATTGAGCCGCTATGAAGGACTTAAATATAAAGAAATAGCCGAAAAACTAGAAATTTCGGTAAGTACAGTAGAAAATCAAATGGTTAAAGCATTAAAATTTTTAAGAAAAGAATTAGCAGATTATTTGCCATTTCTTTTTCTTCTTTTTAATGATTTTTTTAAAAACTAATAATATAAATATAAAATTGAATAGAGGTAATCAGTATTAAGATTGTCATATTATTGAAAATTAATGAGAAATAAGTCAGAACATATTGACGAAAAAATACTTTTTCGATTTCTTTTAGGCGAAGCAAACCCGGAAGAAACGAAGCATGTAGAGGATTGGCTGCAGTTATTTGAAGAAAACAAAAATGTTTTAGATGATTATGAAACTATTTGGTTGGAAACAGGAAAACTTACACCCAGGCCTGTTGCTGTTGATCCTTTTTCTGCATGGGAAAAAATGTCTGATCGTATTGATAAATTTGAAGAAGAAAAATCACTAAACAAAACAAAAGTAATTTCTTTAAGATCGAGACTTGTGTGGATCACCGCAAGTGCTGCTGCTGTTTTGATAATATTTTTTGCTATTCAGCAACTATTTTTTAATCCTGAAACTATTAAAGATATTCAATTTGCAAGTGCAGAAAAGATTCTTTACGACACACTTCCTGATGGCTCACAAATTGCTCTTAATTTGAATTCAAGCATTACTTATCCTGAAAAATTTACAAATAACGAAAGAAGGGTTAAATTAGAAGGAGAAGCATTTTTTGTTGTTAAACATAATAAAGAAAAACCTTTTGTAATTGAAGCGGGTAATGCTTTTGTCAAAGTTCTTGGAACTTCATTCGACATAAAATTAATAAACAATCAACCCGAAGTTATTGTAACCCAAGGCTTGGTCCAATTATTTACTATTGATGCAAATACAAATGATACTTTATCATTATTATTAAAAGCAGGTGAAAAAGGAATAATTTCAAAAAAAGATAAAAAACCTGTATTAGAGGAACAGAAAATACCTGATGCCATTTTCTGGATGAAAAAAACTTTAATTTTTCATGATACGGATTTGAAAAAAGTATTCACTCTTCTTGAAAACTGTTACAATATTGAAATTAAAGTAAGTGATAAAGAAATATACAACTTAAGATTATCAACAACTTTTTCTAATAATTCTATTCAAGAAGTTTTAAAGGTAATTGCAATAACTTTTGAACTTAAATATACAAAAGAGAAAAATACATTTACAATCAAAAAAGATGACAGCAAGAAAAATAACAAGTAGACTACTGGCTTTTATCGTTTTAGTTTTTTTTCTTTTTACGGAAAAAACTGTTATTTCACAAACGAACTTTTTATCAAAAAAAATCTCTATCTCTGTCACCAATCTACCATTATCAAAAACATTGGAGCAAATAGCTAATGCCGGAGGTTTCACTTTTTCTTATAATTCGAGTAACTTCAACGAAGACCGTTTAGTTAAGCTTAGCGTTGAAAACAAATCCATCAAAAAATCTCTGAATAAACTATTTGATAATTCAGTCAAATATCAGGTTGTTGGAAGTCATGTTATTTTAAATGAACTACCCCGCCGCAGAGCAGCGGGGTATCGCTAAGGAATAAGTTTATGAATTCGCCGCAGAGCGGCGGGGAACTAACCCCGTAGCGATTAGAAAAAATCCATCAAACATATCTTACAACAAAAGCCAGACAAACGATTATATTATTTCAGGTTATATTTTTGATGCGGCTACAGGCCGAAAAATCAAAAAAGCAACTATTTATGAAATTAATGGCAAAATTGTTTCATTATCAAACTTTGAGGGCTACTATACTTTTAACATCCCTACAAATAAAGAATTTCAAGGATTAAGTTACAGCAAACAAGGATATCTGGACACTGTAATTATGATAGAGCCGACTTATGACAAGAATGTCGACATATATTTAAATGCCTTAACTTTTCAAACACAGAAGATAAAACCGAAATCATCATACTTAAAATTAAATGATATTCACGAGCGCAAAATAGTAAGCTTCTTAGTACCGAAAGATGTAAAACTTATTTCAGACAACCTGATTATTCAGGAAAACAGATTAGTACAAATTTCATTAATACCATTTATAGGAACAAACAGAAAACTAAGTGGGTCTGTTAACAATTCATTTTCATTTAACCTTTTCTCCGGCTACTCCGGAGGAATAAATGGAATTGAAGTAGGTGTTTTTTTAAACATAGTCAGACGAAATGTAAGCGGAATACAATTAAGTGGCTTCGCTAATGTTGTTGGAGGTGATACAAAATATTTACAAGTAGCAGGTTTTTTTAACAAAAACAGTGGATCGGTTACAGGAATTCAATTGGCTGGTTTCAGCAATGTGGTGTTAGATACAGTGAATGGTATTCAGATTTCAGGTTTTAATAATACTTTACATGGGTATATGAATGGTATTCAGATCTCAGGTTTTAATAATGTTACAACAAAAAATGTTGATGGTTTTCAGATAACAGGATTTGCAAATGTAGCTATCGGAGATGTAAATATGGGGCAAATTGCAGGATTTGCAAATTATGGAAGATCTATCAAGGGGATTCAGTTTGCAGGCTTTGGGAATATTTCTATAAATAATGTTTCAGGAGGACAACTTGCAGGATTTTTTAATTACAGTAAAAAAGTAAAGGGTTTTCAAATTGCCGGTGCAATAAATATATCAATAAAAGAAAATACAGGATTCCAATTAGCAGGACTACTAAACTATGCAAAAAAAGTAAACGGCTGTCAAATTGCGGTTTTTAATGTTTCAGATACTGTTGAAAGAGGTTTACCAATTGGATTGTTTTCTTTTGTTAGAAAAGGTTTCCATCGTATTGAAATTTCATCGAATGAAGTATTTTATTTTAATGCTTCATATAAACTAGGAGTAAAAAGATTCTACAATTCAATTCGTTACGGAAATGATTTCTCCGGTAATTTATCTGCCGGATATGGAATTGGAACACAACTCAAACTGAGTAAAAGACTAAATGTAAATATTGATTTATCCTCAGATATTTTCCTCAAAAGAAACTCTAATAATCAATTTGGATTTCTTAACAAACTGGCTACTACAATAGATTTTAATTTTTCTAAACATATATCAATGTTTATCGGACCTTCATATAATGTTTCTCTGGTAGCTTTTGACGATGAAAATAATTTATTTCCCAATATTGCACCTTACTCCTTCTATGATAAAACAACTTCTGATATACAAGTAAAAATGTGGATTGGTGGAGTTTTCGGCCTTTCGTTAACATTATAATTATTGCTTGAATCTAATTCAAAAATTTGAGAGTTTGATAGGTCTATTAGCTCTGGAAAACAAACTACCCCGCCGCAAGGAACGGGGAATATGACCCTTGAGATCCTTCGACTAAATAATTTCAGTTCACTATCGCTCCTGAAATAATAGTCTCACTGATTTACCGTCATTTCATTTTTTCATTATTCTACATTTTTCTCATTTCTTCAGCCCATCATTTCCAGTCAATTACAAATTTCTTTACTTTTTTTTCATTTTTTTTTAATTTAGGATAGAGGTAAATCAAAACATGCTTGTCTTAATTATAAACAAACAATAATTTAAACTTAAAAAGATGAAAAAGATAACATTATTAACAACAAGTATTTTATTATTATTAGTAACAATGTCGTGTAATAAACATAACCTGTTTGGAATAAACGGCTCAGGCAGCATTGTTTCTGAAAACATCGAATTAGAATCAATAACAGGAATTCATTTATCAATTGATGCCAATGTTATAATTACAAAAGGCGACAATCAGGAAGTTATAATTGAAGCACAACAAAACATTATTGATAATATCAAAACAACAGTAAATAATGATATTTGGAATATTAATTATAAAAAGAATGTTTTGACCCATAAAGAAGTTACCATTTATATAACAGTACCTGCAATTACAAATATTGATTTAAGCGGGTCGGCTAATATTACAGGAGATTCAACTTTTACAGTTGAGCATTTTGATTTTGATATTAGTGGTTCCGGATCGATAAACTTTTTGGTAATAGCAAATTCAATTGATGCTAAAATAAGCGGTTCCGGAAAAATTAATCTTACAGGATCTACAGATTATCAATACATTGACATAAGTGGTTCTGGTGAATACAATGCATTTGATGTTGAAAATGAAGAAACTGAGGTTAATATTTCAGGTTCCGGAAAATGTTGTATATCTGTCAGTACTACACTTGATGCCACAATTTCAGGAAGTGGTATTGTTTACTACAAAGGATATCCTTCAATACATAAAAATATTACTGGTTCGGGTTCAGTAATTGACTTCAATTAATATTACAATAGAAAATTTAAAAATAAAAAAATAAACTTAAAAAAATCACAAAATGAAAAATCTAAAATCACTAATAATGTCAGCAATCCTTCTTATAATAATAGGATTAAATGTAAACGCACAAAACGAAATTCAGGAAATTAAAACACGTCCATTTCAACTTTCATTTGTAACACCACTTGGAACTAACGGATTAGAATCCATGAATATAACAAATAATTTTTCCTTCAATATATTTGCTGGTTTCAATGGTGGATTAAATGGCATTGAATTTTCAGGCTTTGCCGGGATTTTAAAAAACAATATGAATGGCGCTCAATTTGCGGGATTTTCAAATATAGTTCTTGGAAAATCAAGAGGGGTTCAGTTTTCAGGTTTCTCAAATATTAACACAGGAAGCTTTTATGGGCTTCAGGCTGCCGGTTTTGCAAATATTATTACAAACGATGCTATTGGTGGTCAATTAGCTGGATTTGCAAATGTTACTACAAAAATGATTGATGGAATTCAAATAGCTGGATTTGCAAACTACTCACAAGGAAATAAAAAAGGTCAGATAAGTGGTTTTGCCAATACTAATATTGGTGATTTAAATGGTGTACAGATAGCTGGATTTGGGAATGTAAACACAACAAAGGTTGACGGAATTCAAATAGCCGGATTTGCAAATATTTCAGAAAGAGTTAATGGGGCACAAATTGCAGGATTCGCAAATGTTACTAAAAAACTTAATGGAGTTCAAATTGGTGTTTTCAATTTCGTTGATTCACTAGAAAGCGGTATTCCTATTGGAGTATTTAGCTTTGTAAAAAACGGATACAGAACATTTGAAATCAGCTGCAGTGAAACACTTTATGGCATTGCAAGCTTTAAAACAGGAACAAAACAATTTTATAATATTATTTCGGTTGGAGTTGGATATAAAAAAGACAAGCTTCATTGGGGATGGGGATACGGAATAGGAACATTGAGAACATTAAAGAATAACTGGGATCTTGCTTTTGAATTAATCTCATTTCATATTAATGAAGATGAATGGTTTACAGATGAAATAAATCTCAACAATAAATTTCAAATAACAACATCAAAAGAAATAGCTGAAAACCTTAATGTTTTTGCTGGATTAAGCTGGAATGTTAATGTCTCTAAAATTGAAGATCATCACGGAAATGAATTTGAATCATCCTTAGCACCATGGACAGTTTTCGACAAAAACTATGATAATGATGTAAACATTAAAATGTATCCCGGATTTACTGCAGGTATAAGATTCTAACAAAAATAAAAGTTTGTAAATAATATTTTTTTAGAGGATGTCCAAAAGTGACATCCTCTTTTTTTCTTAATTATAAGTTTAACAATCAACCCACCCACTAAGTAACGCTATAAATCAACATTTCGAAAAATAAACTACCCCGCTGCAAGCGGACGGGGTATCAGCGAAGGAGTTTTTTATTATATCGCCCCAAGGGACGGGGAACATGACCCTTGAGATCATTCGACTGCGCACGGAATCAGTTCGACTAAATGTTTGCTTCTTAAAATTAAAGTCTCACTGATTTAAACCAATATAAAGTACATTGAAAATTTCGTCTGGGCAGTTTACCAATAACACCATGATAAATCATGGTGTTATTCTTTTCATTCCTATATAAAGTTCCTTTTAAGTTAACAATCCACCTTTTTTATAAATATCCATTTGAGCTTCATAGAACCCATTTATCTTAGTTGTTTTATTATTTCTAAGATTTGTAAATTCTCCTGTTTCGAAATTTACTCTTATTTCATCCTGATTCTTAAGTTCTACTTCTTTAATCACTTTTGGATTATAAGTTAAAATTGGAAAAGCAGCGTTAATAGCATTTCTTTCATAAATAGCTCCATAAGATTCTGCAATAATACTTTGTATTCCAAGAGATTTAAAACAATCAACTGCTTGCTGGCGTGAGCTTCCTGAACCAAAATTCTTTCCTGTCATAATAATTTCACCTGCTTTAGCTTTCTTTGCAAAATCTTTATATCCTTCGAGATTATCAAAAGCATATTGCCCCATTTCATCAATGTCAGTAATTGTAAGATAACGATTATGGAAAATCATATCAGTGTCGATATCATCAATTTCGATAAGCCATACTCTACCTTCGATAATAGTTTTTTTATCCAGCTTACCAGTAGTCTTTTTAACAACTGAATCTGTAAATTTTCCAATTTTTCCGAAAACAGCCGGTGTATCAGGCAAATCATCAGCAGTTGTAATATAACCTGCAACGGCAGAAGCAGCAACAGAAGCAGGAGATGCAAGATAAACCGAGCCTTTACCCTGTTTACCTGCAAAATTTCTATTACCTGTACTCATTGTAATTTCTTCCGGTCCGTTTTGCCCAACCTGACCTGCAGCACAACCTGCACAACCTGCATTTGAAACTAAAACACCTGCACTCTTAAAAATTTTAATCAAGCCCTCGTCTAATGCTTGAGTCCAAATCTCATCAGTTGAAGGCACAATTTTAAGAACAACACCCGGTGCTACCTTTTTACCTTTTAGAATATCTGCTGTTATTCTCAAATCTTCAATTCTCCCATTTGTACAACTTCCGATAAAAGCAGAATCAATTTTTGTCTTTTTAACATCATTTATATCAACATCATCGTGAGGATGACCAGGATTAGCTATCATATTTTTGAATTGCGTAAAATCAACATCAAAAGATTGATAATATTCAGCATCATCGTCAGCAATAATACGAGGAATATCCTTCTCGCTTATCTTTTTGAAATGATCTAACATTTCGTCTGTAGGTGTAAAAAAAATAATAATTGCACCCATTTCTGTTGCCATGGAAGAGATTGTAATTCGCTCATCAAATGTAATATTTTCAACATCTTCACCATAAATCTCAACTGAACATCCAAGTAATTTATTAGAGCCAAAAAATTTCAGAAGATTAAGAATAATATCTTTTGCTGAAATTTTACTAGGTCTTGTCCCATTCAAATCAATTTTTACAGATTTTGGAACTTTAAACCAAACTGAGCCTTTAGCCCATGCAGCAGCAATATCCTGATCTCCCATTCCCTGACCAAAAGCACCAATGGCTCCCATAATATTTGCATGCGAATCGGTTGATATAAAAGTTCCTCCCGGCAAAATAAGCCCCTTGTCAATAGCCAGGTGTGTTCCAATACCAGAATTAACATCATAAACTTTTATGTCGTTATCACGAGCATATTGTCTACAGAAATGCTGGTTTGCAGCATAATTCTGATCAGAGCCTCCGGGATTACAATCGAAAGTAAAATATGTTTTTGTTACATCATTTACCTTTAAATTGTTATTTATGAGGTTTTTAACAACATTTGCGCCACCAAAATCTCTGGCTACCCTTGCATCAATTAATACATCAACAATATCACCTGGTTTAGGATTTTTATTATTGGAATGATTTGCTATTATTTTTTCTATTATTGTCATTGAGATAAAGTTAATGTTTATTAATTATTGATTATTGTTAAATATTTCTTAGGATATTAAATTTAAGATTCCAGTTATCAGTTATCAGTTATCAGTTGCATCCGCCTAGCGCTTAAAAGCGCTTGGCGGGTTCTTTATTTTATTCAACCGTCTAGCGGATCAATACATTCGATTGTTAGTTGTCAGTTATAAACCCACAACTCGCTACCTAAACTTCCAATCTTTCCTTAAATGGTAAAAAAGTCATAAAATCTGCATGATGAACAACATAAGCTTCCGTGGTCCTTTTAATCATATTTCCTTCGCTGGCATGAGCAGCGATAATATGAGAAATTTCGGCAGGAATGCCACACTCTTCAGCAATTGAGACTCCTGAAAAAGGATGACGTAAATATTTACCATAAGTTCCCTGAATAGCTTTTCCGTTTTCATCAATAATGTATTCTAACAATTTACCAACATCGCAAAGTATAGCTCCGGAAATTAACACATCCATATCACAAGTAAGTTCTCCATGATACATTTCGTTAATTTTATTTCCGGCATCTCTTGCAATATGAACAACCGAGCGTTTATGATCCATAAAAGTAACTTTCAGATCAGGTCCGCAAAGTAAAGTAAATGGAATTCTCTTTAAATCTTCTGCAGTAAGAACGCTTCTTTCGAGAGCAAGTTCCCAAACTTTTGCAGTATTTTCTCTGATTTCTTCATCTTTGATCCAATTTAGTTCGGGCCAAAGCTTAAGTACGTTTTTGTCCATTTTTTAAATTTAATATTTACCAATAATTTTTAATTATAGTTTCGCAATAATAGCATCCGCCATTTGCTGAGTCGAAGCAGCTCCTCTTTCAATAACATCCGGGCGACCGGGCATTTTCATCATATCGTAAGAACGGACTTTACCTTCGAAAATAACCTCAGCAACAGCTTTTCTAATTTTAGCTGCAAGATCTTTTTCATCAATATAATCAAGCATCATACAAGCTGATTCAACCATTGCAATAGGGTTAACAATTGAAGTTTCGTAATCAGCATATTTTGGAGCTGAACCATGAGTTGGTTCAAAAACAGCAATTCCCGAATCAGGATTAAACTGTGCAGAACAAGCAAACCCAAGTCCACCAATTAAACCTGCAAAACCATCAGAAACAATGTCACCAAACATATTACCTGCCACTATGATACCATATTTGTCAGGATTTTTTGTAAGCCACATCATTTGTGCATCTATATTGGTATTCCAAAGTTCAATATCAGGATAATCTGCTTTTTGCATTTCCTGAGCCATTTTATACATCATGCCTGATGTTTCGCGGATAACATTTGGTTTTTCACAAACAGTAACATTATTGTATCCGAAATTTTTAGCATGTTCAAAAGCTGCTCTAAGAATCCTCTCTGTAGCTTTTTTTGTAAAAATTCGAGTTGAAACAGAAAGTTCTTCTTTTGGTGCACTTGAGAAGTTTTTAACAAATTTAGGATGAGTCATCAAAGCATCATAAACTATATCCGGTGGATTTGACCATTCTACACCTCCATAAAGACCTTCAGTATTCTGTCGGAAAATAACAGTATCAACCATTGGTTCTTCAATTTTATCACCAACACCTCTTTTAATAAAATTTAATGGATTTCCTTTGTATGATTTACATGGGCGCATGCAAATATCAAGACCGAAGTGCTGACGAAGTCCAACGATTGGACTGGAGTACACTAAACCTTTTTTCTGTAATTCAGGAGAAAGTGCATCAAATGCTGCATCTTTTGGTTTTGATGTTATCGCACCAAATAAAGCTAATTTATGTTTTTCCAGAAGATCGATTGTTCTTTGAGGTAAAGGATCTCCTTCTGTTTTCCAGAATTCCCAACCAATGTCACCTTCAACATAATCAGCTTCAAAACCAGCTGCGTTAAGTACTCGTATTGTTTCTTCCAATACTACTCTTCCAATGCCGTCTCCGGGCAATGATACTATTGTTTTTTTTGCCATGATATTAATCTATTTATTTTTTATTCAAATAATTTATACTAATTCTTAACAATTTTGCAACCCCGATAGCTATCGGGGAAAGCTGTTTATACATACGCACCAAACTATAAGTTTGGGAAATAGTAATGCGGTACAAAACAAAACTGGAAATTTTGCAATTCTGTTCCGTACAAGTATAGTTCAAAATATTAGGTACAAATATACTATTCATTATAATTGTGGCAGCAATGATTTTGTGATTTTTTTTTCATAAATCTCCTTATGCTATAACTACGCTAATAAAAGAGAATATATGACCGTTAATTCTTGAAAAAAATATTTAATAAAATTCTAAAATTCTAAAAATGATGAATATTCTTAGATAATTCAGAAATACCTTTTTACATAAATTTCTATAAAATATAAAAAATATAAAATTAGATAAACATGATATCTAATTATTTTTTTATATATTTGAAAACCATAATTATAACATGTGTTATTCTATATAATAATAGCGTATTAAACAATATTTTAACAAACTAAACTAATTAGAGATATTTAGGTATAAACGGAATATTTGGGTTATATTTATGTTAGGGGCAAGGCAAAGAAAGATGCAGAATTTACTGAAAAATGCATTAATATATATTATTTTTGTAAATTATGGGAAAAATTAAATTGAAATATATTGATTTATTTGCTGGGTGTGGAGGTCTATCATTGGGACTTTACAATACAGGTATTTGGGAAGGTATATTTGCAATTGAAAAAAGTCCGGATGCTTTTTTAACACTAAAATATAACTTGATTGAAAAAAAGAAGCATTTTGATTGGCCTGAATGGCTTCCACAAAAAGAGCACGATATTAATGAAATCCTTAAAAATAATCACAAAGAATTACTTGCATATAGAGGAAAAGTAGATTTGGTAGCAGGAGGACCACCCTGTCAAGGTTTTTCAACTGCAGGAAGAAGAAATGAAAATGATGATAGAAACAGTCTTGTGAAAAAATATAATGAATTACCCCGCCGCAGAGCAGCGGGGTATCTTAGAACAGAGCTAACTGTTTACTTTTATGCAAAACTGTATATTCTTTTTCAAGTCCTTGGTCACGAACATACTTCGTAATAGTCGTCTCGTC
>Ga0307992_1002065_pt1 | contig 11588 bp, 15 predicted proteins | sample EllFjometagen133_FD_203162 | JGI IMG/M metagenome (GOLD analysis project Ga0307992, IMG submission 203162) | Marine microbial communities from Ellis Fjord, Antarctic Ocean - #133 | ecosystem: Environmental > Aquatic > Marine > Unclassified | place: Southern Ocean | collected 2014-10-08
CAATCCTAAAAATTTCCAGAATCTTTTTTTAGCAAATACATTCATGACCATGCCAACACCTATGATAGGTAAGGCAAAATCCGTAAGCTTGAAAGCTATAATCTGCGCTGTTATTGTAGTACCGATATTAGCACCAAATATAACACCGAGAGATTGCACAAGCGTCATTAAGCCGGCATTTACAAAGCCGATTACCATAACTGTTGTAGCGCTTGAACTCTGCACCAGAGCGGTTATTCCCGCCCCAACTATTAACCCCTTAAAAGCGGTTGAGGTGAGCATCTTTAGAATATTGCGAAACCTATCCCCTGCTACTCTCTGCAGGCCATCACCCATAAGGTGTATACCATAGATAAATAACCCCAAGCCTCCGAATATTCCAAATACAAGTTCTCTGCTCATACCACTTAGCTCCTAAACCTTTCTCAGAAATCTTTTATTCTCTTTTAAGAAATCATCGATTGTATGGTTAGCCTTTAATATCTCTTTAATTGAGGAAATAGCCTTCAGGAAAGCGTCTACAATACCAGGATCAAACTGGGTCCCTTTGCGTCTTATTATTGCCTCTATTGCCTTGTCTATGGTTTCAGATTTTTTATACGACCTCTCAGATACTATCGCGTCAAAGGCATCTGCTAAGGTTACTATTCTCGCGTAAAGCGGTATCTTCCTTGCCTTAAGCCCGAGAGGATAACCGCTTCCATCATACCATTCATGGTGATAAAGCGCGATCTCACCTGCTACCTTCAATATCGGCGATAAAGAACCTGAGAATATCCTGCCGCCAATCTTGGTGTGTTCTTTTATCTTATCGTAATCCTTGGCTGTAAAATCTTTTTTATGCAATATAGCACTGGGTATGCCGATCTTTCCTATATCATGCATAATAGAAGCAAATCTTATAATCTTTAGTTTTTTCGGTGAAAAGTTCAACGCCCTCGCTATCGCCATAGAATAATCACTTACCCGTATAATATGGCAACCTATCTCATTATCCTTATACTCAGCGGCAATGGCAAACCTGAGTATCATCTCAATATAGGTATCCTCTATATGTTTGGAGATATAAGCGCTAGTCATATTTTATGCTTTATCTACACAGCCAAGGATATCAAGTTTGTGACTAACAACACCTTTTATCGCTTTTCGTGCTGGGGCTAGGTATTTGCGGGGGTCAAAGTTTTCAGGATTTTTATCAAATTCCTCTCTTATTGTAGCTGTCATAGCTAGCCTGAGGTCTGTGTCTATATTGACCTTGCAGACATTCATCCCTGCTGCTTTACTTATAGCGTCTTCAGGGACACCCCTCGCACCTGGGAGTTTTCCACCATGCTCATTACATATCTTAACCAATTCAGGCAGAACACTTGAAGCGCCATGCAGCACCAATGGAAAACCCGGGAGTTTATCCTGTATCTCTTTTAACCTGTCAAAATACAGTTTCGGCTCTCCGCTAAATTTATAAGCACCGTGGCTTGTGCCTATAGCGATAGCTAAGGAATCACATCCTGACTCTTTTACAAGCTCAACAGCTTCATCCGGATCTGTAAGAATGGCCTCCTTCTCAGAGACAGAGACGTTATCCTCAACGCCTTTTAAGCGGCCAAGCTCTGCTTCCACTACAACACCTTTTGAGTGAGCGTAATCTACAACCTCTTTAGTAAGGCGTATGTTCTCCTTAAGCGGATGTTGTGAGCCGTCTATCATAACTGAAGTAAATCCACCATCAATACAGGCCTTGCATATCTCAAAGTCTTCTCCGTGATCAAGGTGGAGTACAATATCAAGCGCCGTATCTTCCATAGCAGCCTGGATAAGATGAACCAGATAAGCGTGTTTTGCGTATTTGCGAGCTCCGGCGGAGACCTGGAGAATAAATGGCGCGTTCTTTTCTTTTGCCGCCTCTGTTATACCTTGAACTATCTCCATATTGTTCACATTAAACGCGCCTACTGCGTATCCTTCTTTTAAAGCTTTCTCAAACAAACCCTTAGATGTTATAAATGCCACTATCTGCACTCCTTTCGGTTATATTAATTGTTTATTGTTAATTAAGGAAAGTTAAGACTATTATATGGAAAAATAGGATATATGCAAGCAAAAAATGAAAACCCTTGTTAGCATAACACCTTGACTAGGTTTTTAAGCCAACGCAACCTATAAACCATCGTGTTGATAGCTTGTCAAGATGTCCCCTGTTAATAGCAAGTGATCTGTCCCCTCTGGGTTGTAAAGATTAAAAGAGTAGTAGTAGTCTTTCTTTCTTTTTTTGCTACTTTTTTTCTTTCTTTGTGGATAGTGTGTATATGTATATAACTCTGATCGGTATCTCATGCTACTTTCAGTTGTTTAAATATATAAGGTTTTTTGATGGTTTCTCCTAATGAATTATATCTGCCAATGATGTGAGGCCCAAAAGTAATGCTGATTGTATTATCAATGTGAAGATGGACATTAACACGGCATTTCGCAAAAGATGTTCGTAAAACAGATGCATCAATTTGAAGCGTATGCCGTTGAAAGCTTACAGTGTTATCGGGATTAACAACACGCTGTTCTTTAATTGAAAATATAAGCTCAAGGTTTATATGCTTAGCAACAGGGATAAAAGCAGATCCTGATTGTTCCGGTAAAACCGCAAAACGATTATTATGTTCTTTGACATATTGTTCTTTTAAGAACCGATTAGCTTCTTCTATAGTTTTGATACCGTGCAGCCTAAACTCATTAGGAACACGCCCCTGAAGGGTCCTATTTTCGCGCTCAGACCGTCCACGGCCCTGAGGAGAGTAAGAAGGTATCATAGTAACGCCTAATTCATTCAATGCCCGCCCTATTTGAGTGAAGTGATTTTCCTTAACAGGTTGTCCGGCTTTTGGAGTGAGGAAGAAGTGAGAAGCCCTATCAGAATAAAGAGAGCAGAAGATGCCATGTTTCTCTATACAACTTTTAAGAAGGCTCATACAGCTTAAGGTATCTTCTTCCGGAACAAGCATGATATTGTATATTTCACTGGTAGCATCATCCATAAGAACAAGTAGATCAAGGAATTGTCCTGGTAAAGCGGGGATCCACTCATGAGGGCTGCCATCTAAGTGTAACATCATACCTGCAAGAGATTTGCGAGGACGCTTTCTTCTGTGTTTACCTTTTTTGGAAGCTTTTTTAGCAAGTCCCGCTGTTTGTAGCAGTGTTTTAACAAAGGTGTAACTTCGTTTAATTTCATGAGCTGGTAACTTGTCGCAAAAGTGAGCGATATTAAAATCCATATATTTTTCGCTGTATAAAGTTAAAATTGTTTGTGCCTCCTTTAACGGAACACGTTTAGGACTAGGTTTTTTCATACGCCTGTCAAATATGCCATCGTACCCAAATTGTTCATAACGGACTTTCCACCTTTTCATGGTACGATAAGAGACACCGATAATATCAGCGGCGTCAATCCAAAGGATTTGCCCTGAAACGGCCTTTAAAATAACTTCTTGGATTTTCATAGCCTTCACCATAGCGGCAATAGAGTACTGCATCGTATAACCTCCTTATGTTGATTGTACGATACATCTTACTACAGCCTGAGGTTGAAGGGGACATTTCATTTGCTACTAACAGGGGACATTTCATTAGCTTACTACAGGCAAAATGCTTTTTGTTGTGAGATCGCATACCTCATGCTATACTATAAAACATGAAAAGTTCAATAAATGATATGTACAAGGAATGCACGCTATGCGCCAGGAAATGCAATGTTGACAGGACTAAAGGTGAACTTGGCTTCTGCGAAGCTACAACTGAGGTTGTAGTAGCATCATATATGGTACATCGTTTTGAAGAACCTCCTATAAGCGGAAAGATTGGTTCCGGCACCATATTCTTTAGCTACTGCACAGCTCGCTGCTCGTACTGCCAGAACTACAATTACAGTCGGGGTGAACATGGCAAGGTAGTAACAACCAAGAGATTGGCTGAGATGATGCTTGAGCTTGAAAAAAAAGGCTCCCATAATATAAACTTAGTCACCCCCACCCATTACATACCCTCTATACTAGAAGCTCTTGATTTAGCAAAGTCTGAAGGCTTAAACATACCCATAGTATATAATACAAATGGTTATGAATCTGAAACAGCGATCGATATTCTCAATGGTTATGTTGATATATATATGCCTGACGCGAAATATTCTAATGATAAGCTAGCAAAAAAACAATGTGGTTTTATTGACTATAGCAAACACAATATAATAGCTCTTAAAAAAATGTATGAGCAGGTGGGAGAACTTCAGATAAATAGTGAAGGGCTGGCTAAAAAAGGCTTACTCATACGGCATCTGGTTCTGCCGGGTTATATAGATAATACAAAAGGTGTACTTGAACACATATCTAAAGAGTTATCTAACAAGACCTATATAAGTTTTATGAACCAGTATTCACCAATCGCTCAGGTAAAGGGCCATCCAACGCTGAAAAGGCGTCTTAATGTCTCTGAGTATGAAGACGCCAAGGCAGACCTGGAACGCCTTGGCTTTATAAATGGCTGGATACAGGATTAATAGCTGACAAAGCGGTGAAATCAAGCACTGTTCTGGAAAGCCTTTCTTACAATATCCCTGCGTTTCTCAATATTCGTATCAAATGAAACATTTATTGGCGGTAGTCTATCTTGCCCATCCCAACACAATCTTTTTAGCAATAATAAAGGGTTTACCGAATTATCTTCATGTCTATATAAAATAAATCCATCTTTAAGGCTGGGTCTATCTATATTTTGCAATACTTCTAAATGGAGCTGTGAAAATTGATAGCCAAATAATCTTTGGCTGAAATATCTATAGCTTGCGCTAAGCTCTTTCTTTCTTTTACGGTTAACAGGTTCTTTCCATTCTATAACTTTTCCTATGGGTTCTCCTTCCTCTAATACTACAAAGTTGTCATCTTTCGAATTAATCTCTTTCCCTGTTATCTGGATATTATATAATTTTTTATTTAAACTATAAGGATCAATATGTGCGTATACCCATAATAAACGCTCTTCTTTTGAATAAATATAGATATTCACTCCTTTCTGTTCGTATCGCATTTTATATTCTACACCAAGGACCTCTCCTTTCATTACATTTTTTACAACAGCTCCCGGCATCACCCGTATATCTATACCATGATGAAAACTAGGGAATTTCTCCTGAAAATCAACTTCGCCATGGTAATTTTGAACATGCCAATGTGAAGATTCTATGGGCCATATGCAAGTAAATTTATGCCTTTCTAAATCCGGTGACAGTTCGCCGTTAAGATGCGCAAGATAATCTTCGCGCAAATTTAAAAGACTACGCAATTGTTGCTCATCTCTATTTAGGCGAGACGCGATTTCTGCTTTCAGGCTATTCCAGAATAGGATTATAGTATCCTGCGGGTCAAAATCTTTATTAAATTTTTTATCAATCGTAATTAGCAATTTATCAACATCTTTATTTTTAATTCGGTTACCTATCGCATCCGTAGCTTTTCTTATCCTATAATGCCATGCCGCTGGAAACTTACCTTTTGAATAATCTTCACCTACCGTATTATAGATTGTAATCAATTCAGGATATAAGCTCTCAGATACACTGATAATATCGGCCATTCCCTTGTCATTAGAGAATCTTAAACGCGATATTAGGGCGCTCAAAACAGAAGTATTTGTTTTCTTAGCCTCTTGCGTTTGTTCCTCTTTTTTTTCAATATCCGCTGCTCTGGCAGATAAAGGCAATACCATTGAATAGAATCTTTTCTTTGCGACTTTTTTGTATGCTTTCCAACTAGCCTCAATATCTTCTTCCTGTTGACATAACTCTTCTAAATTCTGTCTGACTTGCGCCTTTTCCCATTCTGCCCATTTATTATTATGAAAAAATATTTTTAAATTTATTTCCGAAATTCTTAGTTTTAATTTATTCGAGAACGCTCTTTTACTTATTAAAGCTGCGAATTCCAGTTCGGAAATTATAACCTCCTGGCTAGCATGAGAATCTAAATATAAACTCATGTACATTCGCTTATCAGTTAATACCTTCTCGCATAATTCGTGAAATAAGCTGTCTTTATTCAACGCAAACATCGATCTCAACTCATCCATATTTGTTTTTTTCATAACCAGCCCTGATCTTAATAAAAATTTTATCATTAAACCTGCAGGCCCGCAACTTTTAAAATAATATATGCCGCTGGAATTCACCCCTAGGTATGACAAAATAATTCTTTTCCAAAAAGGCATAGTGACATAACCGTTTTCTCTGAAAAGTAAATAAAATGCTATGCCTTTTACACCTATTACATACCGTATTATCCAATTAACAGGTTTAGCTCCTATAAGGTTTGCGAAATCTTTCACGCTCATGCCTCTAATCCTATCTATATCTCCGGAAGAACCTTCTGCTATTACCTTCCATGCTTCATCCAATATCTTTCTTTGTTCAGCCAGCACGAAATGGCTATTAGGAGTTATGGTACGATGGTTCATGCTCTGTATGCTAAAATCGTCTGTAGCATTATGTAGCGTAGTTGCAATCGGTCTTAAAAGAAAAGAATTTATCTTATAAATACCGCGGGTATTATCATGGAAATCTATATGGGAAAAAACTGTATTGAGCAAAAGTGAACCTATTATGATAATGGCGATTATCATACCTAATATCGATTGCCTACTTGTAGTATTGTCTTGTTTGTATTCTTTCATAAAAACCTCTTGTACAAAACTATCATATTAGTATGTATATACTATATAATAAGTGTACACGATATGTAAAAAAAGTCAATTTGGGCATGCAATATATTAAAAAATTTGCAGTAAGGGTAAGAAAAAGGCCAAGGCGCATTTAGAATACCTTGGCTTTATAAATGGCTGGATACAGGATTAATATATAATTTTTTGTTTAGCAGGGCTACTCTTCAATCATTGCCAGTATCTTGCGCCTTGCCCTCATAACATTATGCGCTACGGCATTAGGGCTGATATTCAGCTCTATTGCCGCGACATTATAAGATAGGCCTTCAATACCACATAGCTGTAGCGCGGACCTGTAATTAACCGCTAACCTGTCTATAGCGCTTGAGACCATGTCCATAAGCTCTTTCTGCTCTATAGCGGTATCCGGCGCCTGTGTCTTTGTATCAACTATTATATCAGACAGTTCTTTAGACCCCTCGTCAGATCCCAACCTCCTATTTAATGACTCTTTGCAGGAATACTGCTTGCTCCTTGTATAATTATATGAAAGGTTCCGGGAGACTGTATACGTCCATTTTAGAAAGTCTGTCCTGTTAACTATCTTGTCAAGATGTGTATAAGCGCGCATAAATGTCTCCTGCGCTATATCATCAGCCGCATATCGCTCATTGTTCAGTAAGCGCATAGCACGTGAGCGTATCTTGTTAAAATACCTCTTGTAGAAAACCTTAAAAATTCTTTCTCTCTGATTGTATGACATCTTATTCCCCCTTCCGGGGAGCATAAAAATGCTCCCCGAATAAAAAAGCTTTATCTTTTTAATATTCTGTCTCATTCATTTTATGTATCTGTTCCATCTCAGCATCTACATCTTTATTCATATTACCATCTATGTGCTCATTCATATACTTATTGCTCTCTTCATCTTTTTTCTCATCAGGTATATAGAAAGTCGCCGCGTCTATGACACCCTTTGTAGTTCCTACTACAGCCTTGCCGGCTCCTTTTATAGTACCTACTGTAACACCCTCTATCACGTTCTTCTCTTGGGTTGTATCTGCCATCTCTTTAGGCACCTCTGTCCACGCAGTCGCGCTCTCCTTAACGCCTTCTGAAAGCTTTTGTGCGGGTTCCTCAGCCGCTGCTACAGGCAACGCGAAAGCTATGATCAGAAGATACGGCGGAAAAAACTTTGCCAGCCTTCTCATGCTCACCTTTCTACTCTTAACCTCATCATGTTTCTTTCCCATCTTGCGTCTCTTCATCTTATCTCCCCCTTCCTATTGGTTTTTTGATTTATCAATCTTTATCCTGAGTACATGTAAGGGTGAAACCTCTATCTGGATAAATTCAGCGGCCTTGGTCTCCCACCTTACTAATACGGGCTCACAACCTTCCTTATTGCCTGTCCAGCGAATCTTCATCATCCTCTCCTCTCAAACATATCTTCCGCTAAAAGCCTTAGCTTGTTAAGTCTGGCACTCCTTTCAAAGCATCTAGCTTTAAAAAGCCCTGCCATTATCTTTTGTATTATATCTATCTCCATATATACAATATTTTCGCTTACGTACTCCAGCCTTCTGCCGCAGGCTGAGACCTGGCTCATCCAAATATAATTATTTCCATTAGATATCGGAGGCAGGTCTTCTACTGAAGAGGCTATTATTCCGAAAACAAATAAAAAAGGAATTATAAATAACGCCAGGACTATTATCTTATTAGCGCTCATATGAATGTCTCTTCATTTTTAATTTGCGTAAAGGCGCTGTTAACGGTACTCTCATAATAGATAGCAGCCTTTTCTCAAGCTCCGCTTTGGAGCGCACGCCTTCGCCATTGAAATCGTTTATCTTGACAACATCTATAAGCGCCCTTATAACATCTGTCCTTGAAAGCTTATGGCCTGTTGAAAATAGGGCGTCCTTAGAGAGCCTATCAATGAAATCGATCTCATCCCTGGTTAACAACGCGACTACTCTTCCTGTATTTCTATCATCCGGTGTCTGATTCTTCATCTTAGCAGCCTCCTAATATCATCGGTCCATAGCCTGCATAAACAAAAAAAACCCTAAAATTTTAAAAAGGCTTCTGCCTCTTGAAAGTTTTAGGGCTTGAAAAATCAATATCTGATATTTCGGCAACCCGACTACCGTACCCTTTGATTCCAATTCTGGGTTTAGGCTCGCGGCTTTGCGCCCCGCTCTTTCAAGCGGTTTGCCTTTATCGTTTCTTATTTAAAAGAGCTTTTGTTTCTTCCCATAGTAAATATGCCCTACCCTTTACCAAAAGTCAAGAGGTTAGAAGTATATTTTTACACTTTTACACTTTCACACCAAGCTTAAGAAAATCAGGACAATGGGCCAATGTTGCCCGCACCTTTTGCCTGCGCTGCGCAGGTATTTTTGCCCCTATTTATAATCCTTTTCCAAAAAAAGCCAATGCGCCGCTACAGGCAAAGGTGCAGGCAGCATTCAGCAAAAAAAGGGGCAGTCCTAAAAAAACAAGGTGATAACGTGCTCAGGGATGTACCCTTTAGGAGAGTCCCCTGTTAACCGCGTGTTTCTCTATATATTCTATAACCATCTCCTGCACTGAAGAAGAGAGGTTTGTAAAGGCTATGCCCATACCCGGGTAGAGTTCAGGCTGCAGACCCTGGTCAGCAAGCCACATAACAATACCATGAAACTGTCTTGGATCCTGGCCTTTATTAAAAATAATCTCCAGCATTACCTCGCTGCCGGGGGGCAATAACTGCATGGAACGTATGAACAAGCCAGCACCGCTAAGATTTGCCATCCTGCCTGGATAGGAATGTCCTCCTGCTTTATAATGCGTACCTTTAGTCAACCTGTACACTATAGGCATATCAAGGTCAAGCCTTATAAAACGCCTGCGCCAGGGCTGATCAAGCATCTCCTGCTTATTTATATCCGCGCCGCGCGTAAAACTCGCTACCGCTTCATTGATATCGTCATATATCTCAAAAACATCATCAAGCTTAACTATCCTGAATAACTCCTGTATATGAGTTGATATGCCGCATAATTTCATCACGCACTTATTATTTAAGGCGTTCTTATAGGTTATAGCTAAGACAGATAGGCCGTTGTAATCAATAGAATTAATACCTGTCATATCAATGACCATCTTCACGCTTTGGTTTTTAAGCAACTCGCCCACTGCCTCTATAAGCTTGGATGAGTTGATATTGATCCTTCCCTCTATACTTAAGATATCTATATTCTTAACACGTTTTATCTTTATCTTCATCAAAGCGACTCTTTCGTGTAATCAACAAAAAAAGGGATCGACATCCCCTTTTTTGGAAACTTTATATTGCCTATACTGAGGCTGTACCTTTAAGCCTTATTCGAACGCCTCTTTAGTACCCTTTATCGGCGTATTTACGCTTCCCTCTACCGCTGTATACCCTGTGTCAATACTACCCTTGACAGGCACAACGACCACGTCCTTTATCTTCTCGGGCTTGCCTGTAACAGTATCAACAACGCTGGTTCCTGTATCAGCTACTGTTGTAACTCCCGTATCCGCTGTACGCGCTACTGTTCCTACTGCCTGCTTAGTAATACTAAACGGCCATTTAACAATATCCTTCATAAACTTTACAGCCTTGTTCTCCTGCTGTGGAGCTTGTTTTTGATCTGCTTGTTTCTGTTGCGCATAAGCGCTACTTACACAAGAGATAGATACCATTGCTATTAACGTCATCAATAAATACATGCTACTATGTTTCTTCATATCACGCACCTCTCTTTTTATATATCTTATTACATATGCCAAGGCAACACAAGAAAAAAATCAGTGAAACAAAATTTATCCGCTTTCACCTGATCTGTAAAGAGCGTCACAAAGAAATTTCAAAAATGTATTCTTATTATCTTCTTCTATGCCCGCGAATACAATACCGCAATTATACCTGCCCTTCTTATTCGCGGCAGTAACCCTTATTACCTTACCATTACAATGGATAGGGTTTAGGGTGTCCGGCGCGTGCATGTCGATCGCGGTTTCAGTGCCGACTGAAAGCCTCTTATTAACATTGATTAGTATACCGCTGGCGCTGACGTTTTTCGCGGATGCCTTTATTGTTTCAACAGCGCCTTTCTTCTTGATGCTTAAAGTCATAGGCACCGAGACGTCTATTCGGATATAATACCTTTGCTCTTTCTGGCCGGTCTGGCGACTGCTCTTTCTTTTTTCCCTTAAAGGGCTCTTGTTCTTTTCGTTATTTATCATTTGCTAAACCTCCTGAAAAAAAACGAAGTAATATCATATACATCGTTTAAATAAGATATTTACTTCGCTTTTCACAGTATAAAATGGTTGCGGTTTGAACCCTATTTTTCTTCAAACACAAATTCCGGCTGCAGTATAGGGCTATAATCTTGTGGCATAGGAAAAAGAAAAGTCACGGTATCATACGCGCCGGCGCCGGTTCTTACTACCGCCATTCCAATGCCCTTTAATGTTCCGTATGTTATGCCCATGAGGGGGTTATTCGTATCGACACTAGTATCATATATATTCATAGGAAGCTCTACCCAGCCAGTCACTATATTCACGATACCCCTGCCCAGCTTTTTCCCCATCTTCTCAACAACACTACCCTCTTCCGCGAATACGGGTAACGCTACTGCCGCGACACATAATACTAACATAAAAGTTATAATCAACTTTGTGCTTTTTCTCATATTTTTTCCTTTTGTTGTGCTACTATATTTATATTCAGTTTATCAATAGAACGGGTTTTTGTCAAGGCAAAACAATTTCCTTGTAGTAAGCTAATGAAATGTCCCCTGTTAGTAGCAAATGAAATGTCCCCTTCAACCTCAGGCTGTAGTAAGATGTATCGTACAATCAACATA
>Ga0307992_1002066_pt1 | contig 11587 bp, 11 predicted proteins | sample EllFjometagen133_FD_203162 | JGI IMG/M metagenome (GOLD analysis project Ga0307992, IMG submission 203162) | Marine microbial communities from Ellis Fjord, Antarctic Ocean - #133 | ecosystem: Environmental > Aquatic > Marine > Unclassified | place: Southern Ocean | collected 2014-10-08
TTTTTACCTTTGGCAGGCAAACCGCCTGAAGTAATTTTACAATTATACTTTTTAGCAACTTCTAAGGTTTTATCTTTTGACCCAGCATCAGCAACAATGATTTCGTAATCCTTAAAATTTTGCTTTTCTATTGATTTTAAGAGCTCCAAAAGGTTATTCTCTTCATTTAATGTTGGAATTATTATTGATAGCATAACTTTTTAAATTTAATATCAATTTTTAAAAAAATCTTTCATTTTTGATTCTAATTTTTTATTTTTACGATGCTTTGAAATCATTTTTAAAATCCTAAACCAAGATTTAGGGTCTCTCATAAATTTGCTCTTCTTGAGCCCTCCGCACCTTTTCAGATTAGGAATATACACTTCTTTCACTACAAAATTTTCTTCTTGTGCCCTTATATTCATCTCTGTCTCTATTTCAAACCCTTTGCTTTTTAAATTCAACTTGTTCCAGTCTTCTCTCTTTATTGCCCTAAATCCTGCCAAAGGATCTGATACTTTAAATCCTATTGAAGCAAATAAAGGCTTAATAAAAATTTTGTAAAATTCAAAAACCTTTTTCATCCCAGGATCATCTCCACCAAAATTTTTAACACTGCGACACCCTAAAACAAGATTAGCTGTTTTTAATTTTTCTAATAATTTAGGTATATATTCTGGTGGGTCGGTTCCGTCTCCATCTAAAAAAATCAACACATCGCCGTTGCTTGCTTTTACTGCTTCTGTCATCTGAAATCCCTTGCCTTTTCTTTTTGATTTAATCACTCTAGCACCTAATTTTTCAGCTATTATTGGGGTATAATCATCTGAAACATCAATGACTATTACTTCTGATTGCTTGTTTAATTCTTTGGGAATAGAACAAATAACTTTTGCTATTCCTTCTTCTTCATTGAGGGTTGGAATTATTATTGATAGCATAATTTTTTGAATTAAAAGATATAATTATTAAAATAATTTTTTAGCTTCGTCCCATATTTCGGGCTTGCTTTGTTTCTCCTTTAGCCAATACCACCATTCTGTTCCCCAAAGATAAAATTCGTCTAATCCAGTTTTTTGAGCAAATTCAATATTTTTTTGAAACTGCTTTAAGTTCATCGTTTTTTCTTGCTCTTCTAATGATAAATCATATAGAAGAACAGGCCCCCAGGGTTCTGCCTGCAATTCAACACAAATTACTTTTTTCGAAAAAAACTTTTCTATAATCTGAGCCTTGCGCCAATAAAAAACTGACGGATAAAGCATATCAAAATAGGTCCTAAATTCTGGAGACCATACTTTTTTATACATAGTTACCCCAACTATATCTCCAAATTTGGCAGGCCTGAGCCATAATGACAATTCACCTGTATCCGAAACAATTATTTCTCTTTTTTGAGAATCGAGTAATTTAACTAAATCAATCTCTTGCCTAAGAAATCCTTTATCTCGCCAAGGACATTCTCCAAAAGAAAAAAACGGCTCGTTTTCAACTTGCCAATACGAAATAGAATCATTGCTTTCGTATCTTAGGACAATTTTCTCGATCAATTGAAGTACCTGCTCTTGTTGTTCGTCTTTGCTTAAATCCGTTGCCCAGTCAGGAATATGACATTCTGGCCAACGACCTGTTTTCATTCCTATAACTAAAATTAAATTAGCTTGCCTTTGTGTGGCTTGTTCGATTTGCCAATCCAAATCATCAAAATCATACTCTTCCTGCCTTGGTTCAATTAAATCCCAATTAGTAATTATTTTTAAATCTCTCACATTTAAATCGTCTAATATTGCTAAATAATTTTCTTTCCAATCCAAACCCAATTTTTCGGAATATTCTTGAGAAAAATTAACTCCCCATTTAATATCTTGCGCTTGCTTAGCTTTCCCAACAAAAAAATAACCAAAAATGGCTATAAAAACAACTAATAACACCAATAATGTTATTTTAATAAAAAAATTTAAATTCACTAAATTTTTTGTTTTAAATTAATAATTTTTAGAACCGACTGATTTATTCTTTCTTCTGAAATTTCCTTATTATCTACAGCTTTTTGAAACGCTTTGATTCCCTTAATAACAGGCGTTCTCCAACCAGAAAAAATCAATATATCCATTCCGGCTTTAATAGGAGAAACAACGATTTTCTCTAACGAAAACTCGTTTAATAAAGAATTTTGTGCCAGGTCATCAGAAATTATTAAATAATTTCCGTCTATTTCTTCTTTTAAAAGCTTAATACTCTTTTCAGAAAAACTAAAAGGAATATCCTTCTCTATGTCTCCATACACAACATTTGAAATCATTATCATTTCCGGAAACGTTTGACATGCTTTCTGAAATTGAGAAATATCTGGCATTTCGTCTAAATAAGCTAATTCATTTTCAGGGTTAAAAGAAATTTTCCCATATCCGGGAAAATGTTTCATTGTGCTAAAAACTCCTGCTTGTTGCTGTCCTTGAATCAAAGCTTGCGCTAATTCCCCTGTTTTAATGTAATCTTTTTGAAAAGACCTTTCGAAAATAAAATCATTTTTAAAAGCTGTATCAATCAATGGAGCAAAATTAAGATTAACTCCTAGCTTTTTAAGCTCAGTACCCCTGTCCACGCCGATTCGTTCTGCTTGAATCACGCTTTGAATTTCAGACTGAGGAATTTTGTTTATCCAATCAATCCGAGAAATAATCCCGCCTTCTTGGTCAACTGCAACGAATAAAGGCAATCCAGTATCTTGCAAAGCAATTTCTTGCAGAGAATTAATTAGTTCTTTCAACTGTTTCTGGTCTTCAATATTTTCTTCCAATAAAAGTATGCCTCCAGGATGAACATTTTTAATCAAATTTTCAGTTTCTTTAGATATAATTTTACCTTTAAAGCCGATTATAAACAACTGCCCAATTTTCTGTTCTAAGCTTAAACTATTCAATTTTTCCTCTGTCTGATTTTTAAGAAACGAATCATTGTCACGGCTTTGTACTTCTTTCTCCTCTTGAACAAGAATTTGATTTTCTGTTTCGTTTTTGTTTTCGTTATGACCTACAACAAAACACACAATAAGCCCTATTGTAAAAATTAAAACAAAAATTAATAGAATTATCTTTGTGTTTCCAAAAACCTTGTTAGTCTTCTGCTTTTCTTTTTCAAATATCATCTCTATTTCATTTCAACGCTAAAATTGATAATCCCGCACCTATAATTAAAATCGCTCCTATTTTTTGCAAAATAATTTTTTTGGAAAAATCTTCTTTAAATCTTTTGGGAAATTTTACAGAAATCAACATCATCAAAATAAACAAAAAAACATATTGAACACCCTGAAGTGCATTTATTATAGAAAGATAAATTAATCCTGCCAAAGCAATCGCCCAATTCTGTAAAATAGACGCAATTGCCCCTATTGCTTGATTGAAGACAAAAATTATTCCTGTTTTTTTATCAAAAGTAACCTTTTTTCCAAAAAGCTCTTGCCTAACTTCTTTAAAGAAAATAAAAAATATTGCCGCCAAAAATGTTCCAATTCTTATCCATATAAAGCCTGTCCAGAATGGAAGCATAATGTAAACGTATTTTGCAAGAACAAAAGAAAAAGCAAAAAGAAAAGATGTTATTGCTGATAGTTTAAGGCTTCTCAGTGAAACTTTGGCAGATGGATTGTATGTGATGAAAACTCCCCCCACTATAAGCAAAATGAATGCGAGCATTTCTTTAATGCTTAAAATTTCTTTTCCTCCAGAAAAAAGAAAAATTAACGCAAATATAAATAATGGAGAAATTGCCCCAATCGCAGGGATTACCCGCGAGGTCTCAAACTTTTCCAACCCCTCAAAAAGTCCTAAAATAGCAAAAATAAAAACCGCTCCTGACAACAAGCAAAGCAAAATTTGATAGAAACTAGGAATTGAAAAACCAACAAAAGGAATCAAAAATATAGTCAATATTGACAAAATTCCAACGTAAAAAGAATAACCTTTAGGGTTAGGCGGTCCTGCTAAAATAAATTTATTAACTAAATTCGTAACCGCAAACAGCAAATAGGCTAAAATTATAACTATGAACCAAAGCATATTTTTACAATATTATAAGTTCCTAAACTCCCTGCTTCTAAAAATCCTTGCATTGCGGATTCTGCAAATCTTCCGCTCAGAAGAAAATCAATGAGCCATTGATTTGCATAATTAGAATTTTCTTCTAAAATTCCTGAACCTAAACTAACAAGCCACTTTCTATTAAAGTGTTCCTGCGATCCTATTGGGGGCGCAACAACAATGGGCAAACCTAATCCAGAATAAAAGGAAAGTTCGCTCGGCTTTGTCCACAGAATATCTGTTTTTCTTAATTTTTCATTAAATTCTTTAAAATAGTCGCCGCTATTTTTGAAAAAAATTATTTCTATCTCATTGCCCAAACTTTTTCCAAGTCCAAGTTTATTAATCCTATTAATAAAATATTCCTTAACAGCTTGCCGATTACCTGCAGATAAAATTATCTTGATCTTTTTAGATTTAATTTTTTCAGACAAACTCTTAACAAACTTCATTGCAAGTTCTTTTTGTGCGCCCGCTCCTCCAATTGAAAGCATTATTGTCAAAATATGATCTGGTTTATCAGGCAAAACTCCAAGATATTTATCGATCAATGGCTTGTATGCCTTTCTATATTCTTTATTAATATCCAAATTCAAGATTCTATACCTTAAATCTCTTTTTAATATCTCTTTCTTTTCTGTCCCAATATTTTCTAGAGGCAAAGGATACCCAGTTAAAAAAATATTTTCTTCTTTAACTCCGTATGATTTAAGTCTTCCAACTACCCAAGAATTGGGCGCAAAATATTTAATTCTGCTTTTTGAGGGATTTGAAGAAACCCAACTCCTCGAAACATCAGCATCGCAGACAATACAAAAAATCTCCCCCGGATAGTTAAAAGCTTCTGCCATAAAAGCAGGAATAAAAAAAGTAGTAACGAAAGGATGCGGAGCTGCTTCTTTTAATTTCGAGATTAAATCTTTGCCCCATCCCTTTTTAATCAAATAAAACAATAACTTTAAAGAAAAGTTAGGCTTGGATAAATCCCGATGAGGATAAAACTTAGGAATCTCTTGGAGTTTATCGTAAAAAGAAAATAACCGATCGCCTACCAGGGGAATCGTTTTCATCCTTGAGATCGATTCATAAAATTTTCGAGATGTTTCCCAAATTTTTTTATCTTTCCATGGAATTCCTTTGTAATCATTGGCAATAATAATTTTTTCTTCAAAGGTCTTCCCTGTTTTATGTTCAATAGTTTTAGGAAAAAGTGCAAAATCTTTCAAAGGATAAGCTGTTCTTTGGTGCCCGTATCCCATGTTAACAGCAACTACCCACATTTTTTTTTGATTATTCATAAATTAAATAGCGAATTAATTCGATCAGTAAGAAACCATTAAATTATTATAATTATAATAATGATTATAAGAACCTTTCGTCGCTTCGCTCCTCAAGAACCTTGAAATCAAACTAATTATATGTATTTTTTTATGTAGTTTGATTATATCCTAAATTTATCAAAATTTCCATAGAATAAAAAACTGCCGAAAAATATTTTTCTATAAAAATTATTCAAGCTGGTCAAGGCCGGGTCTTGACCAGCTCTATTAATAATTTAGGAAATCTGCTTCTCGGTTTTTACTTATTTTCCAAACAATAATTCCTAAAATCAAATACAAGACTACAAGCCAAATCCAATGGACATTTTCAATAATTTTAATAGCCCATTCTTGAGACAAAAGATTTAAAATCTTTACAAGATAAGTGAGTAAAAACCAACAAGGTAAAGATAAAATCCAACCTAAAGTTTGCGAGAATATTCCCGTAAGAGCAAACAAAAAACCAAACCCAATGATATATGGCAGAAGCGGAACTATCAAAACATTGCTAATTGGAGAAATCAGAGACACATAACCAAAATTATAAATCAAGATGGGAAGAGTAAAAATTTGTGCCGACAGGGTCATTGCTAAAATATTTCTAAACTGAAAGATATTGGGAATTCTTCTAAACCATTTTTGGAAAACAGGCAGAAAATAAATTATGCCAATTACTGCTAGAAATGATAACTGAAAACCAATATCGTTTAACAGAAGCAAAGGATTTATAGCAAGCATTATAGCTGCTGCTATTACTATGGCACGCGGACTAAAAGACTTCCGTCCAAAATGTTGCCCAGCAAGAAACAACAATCCCATTATTCCGGCACGAATCGCAGAAGCTTGAAATCCGATCATTGTAATAAACAAAACAATGAGAATAACGGTAATATAAAAAGCAGATTGCCTCCATAGTCCTAATCCAATCAAAAGACTCATTAGGATCGTGGTTAAAATAGCAATGTGCATACCAGACACGCAAGTAATATGCCTTAATCCAACAATATTCAGTTTATTCTTTAGCTTATCTGAAATTCTGCTTTTGTCCCCCAGAAGCATAGCTCCTAAAATTGAACTCTGCGGAGGGGAAAGATTACTGTAAATGACTTCCCTCAGCCCGTTCTTAAAATCTAAAATCTTTCTGCGAACCAAAATTGTTATTTTTTGAGAATCCTGTTCCAATAACTCTATTTCGGGACGACGGATAAGAGAATAAATTTCTTTTTTGCTTAAAAAATCTCTATAATTAAAACCTTCAAAAACAGGAGGATTTTCTAATCTTCCCATAACTTTTAGCTCGTCGCCGTATTTATGTTCAGGATAACGAGTAGCCAGAATCAAAACATTTCCGACCCTATTTTTATCCCCCAAAGGAATAAGATTAACATTATTAATACTACTAACCTTGAGAACTATTTGAACACTATTTTCTCTAACATCAGGCTCTTCAATTATTGTTCCTGTCAGGACAACGTTGTTTTCTAAATTATTATATTGGCTTAATACGTTATTGATAATTCTTAGCTCAGCTGTCCCGTGCAACCATATGCCGAAAACTAAAAAGATTAAACAAAATCCAACCAAAACTATTTTCTTTTGTTGCCAGAAAATAGAAATTAAAATTAGCGCTGACACAAATCCAAAAATTACAAACAAAAAACCCAGTTCTAATAACTGAGTTTTTATAACTATTGAATTTAAAAAAATTCCAAATATAAACGAAGAACAAAAATAAAAGAATATTTTGGATTTTGTCATTTTGCGTTGATTTTGTAATTCAAGGAACAGCCCTAAAATCCAGTGGCAATTACGGTTACCTTAATCTCTTCTTTTTTTAATTTTTCGTTTTGAATTGCTCCGAAAATTATTTTTGCCGTAGGAGAAACTTCCTGCGTAATAATTTTTGCAACCTCATCCACTTCAGATAGGCTAACATCTCCATTGCCTGAAACATTAAACAAAATACCTTTTGCTCCCTTGCAAGATATATTCAGCAATGGAGAGTTGAGAGCCATTTTAGCAGCTATTTTAGCACGTCCAGGCCCTCTTGCTTTTCCTACTCCAAACAGAGCAGAGCCTGAGTTTTTCATAACTGCTTTAATATCCGCAAAGTCAATATTTATTATTCCAGGCAGAATAATTAAATCGGAAATCCCTTGCACGGCTTGTCTTAATATTTCGTCGCAGAGCCAAAAAGCTTCTAAGACCGTAATTCTCTCCTCTGCTATCTCAAGTAATTTGTCATTTGAAATAGCAATTAATGTATCAACTTTTGATTTTAATTTTTTCTCGCTATTTTCGGCAATTTCAGCCCTCTGAATTCCTTCAAAAGAAAAAGGTCTTGTAACCACAGCGATTGTCAGGGCGCCTAAGTTTTTAGCAATTTGAGCAACAACTGGAGATGCCCCTGACCCACAGCCACCACCTAATCCACAGGCAATAAAAATCATATCAGCTCCTTTTAAAGCTTGCTTGATTTCTTCTCTCTGTTCTTCGGCTGCTTCCCTGCCAATTTCAGGGTCCATTCCTGTTCCCAATCCTTTTGTAAGTTTTTTACCAATTTGTATTATCCTATGAGCTTTAGTTGGTTGTAAGTCTTGAATATCAGCGTTTAAAGCAATTAATTCAACACCTTTAATGTTACATTTCATCATCCTAGAAATTGCATTCGTTCCAGAACCACCGATTCCAACAACTTTAATTTTTGTATCCATAATATTTCTTATCTTTAATAATTGCTATATAACAAATCAGCCTAGGGGATGAAAACTCTCAAAATTCTTTTAATTTTGTCTTTTACTCTACCTGAAACCCATGACGGTTCTTCCTCTCTTTCCATATCATCGTTGGCTTCTAAAGCCAAACCATAAAGAGTTGATAATGCTGGGTCCTCTTGAAAAGCAGGTATTTCTTGTGAAATTCCTATTCTGCAAGGTAGCTTTAACTCTTTTTTTGTTAATCCTATAATCCCCGGCATTTTTGATCCTCCCCCCGTTAAAATTACTCCAGCCGGCAACAGGCCCTGTCGAGAAATTTTCTTTAACTCTTTGTTTGTTAAATCAAGAATATCAGACACCCTTGCTTCAATAATTTCAGTTAATTTTTTTGTTGAAATAATAAGCTCTTCATCCTCATTACCCATTCCAATGTCTTTACGAAAAGGTTTAATTTTTATTTTTTTATCAGCTCTGTTTGGTCTCCGCGAACTATTAGAGCAACTTCCAAATTCTACCTTTATTTTCTCAGCAGTGTCAATATCTGTTTTTAGACAAGTAGCTAAATCATCTGTGATATGGCCTGAACCAATTGGAAAAACAGATGAATGAATTAGCATGCCTTCTTCAAGCACAGCCATACTTGTAGTTCTTGCTCCAATATCTAATACGCAAACTCCTAATTCTTCTTCTCGGGCAGTAACTACTGCTCGTGAACTTGCTAACGGAGATGGAATTAATTTATTTAGTTTAAAACCTGCATCTGCGATAGCCTGATCAGAATTTTTCAAATAAGGAGTAAGCCCACATAAAACCAATACAGATGCTTCTAATCTTACTCCTTTCATGCCAACAGCATCCTTTACTCCTCCCTCTCCATCAATTATAAATTCTTTTGTAAAAGCATCTATAATCTTCGTATTACTTGAAGGCAAAGGAAATGTTCGCTCAGCATGATGTAGCACCCTCTCAACATCTTCTTCTGAAATTTTTTGGTCAGCGCATGAGACAGAGACCAATCCTTTAGAAAACGCGGAGAATAGATGACTTCCGCCAACACTTGCATAAACTTCGTTCATTTTTTGCCCAGACTCTTCTTCTGCCCTTTTAATCAAAGATGAAACAATTTCTGACACCTTGAGAACATTAACGACAACTCCTTTTCTTACGCCAAAAGAAGGCTCTTCGCCTTGCCATAAAACTTCAAAGCCTGAATCATTGGGTTTCTTAACAACAGAAAGAATTTTTATAGACCCTGAGCCAATATCCAGAACAGTGATAATTTTAGATTTTGACATATTTATGATTTATGAATGATTATTGATCAATAATCAATGATCAGTAATTAATAATCAATAATCAATGATCAATAATCAATGATCAGTAATTAATAATCAATAATCAATGATCAATGATCATTTAGACCAAAAAGGTTTTTAAATTAAAGAAAGGTAAAGTTTTTCTTTTTTTCTCATTTTCTCTGCTTCAATTTCTGATTCTGCATGACTATATCCCAAAAGATGTAAAGTCCCATGCACCAAAACCCAAGCTAATGCTTTTTCAAACTCTAAATTGTCTCTTTTCGCATTTTTTCTAACTTCTCTTAGGCAAATAACTATTTCTCCCAATTCTTCTTTAGTGTTTGATTCTTTTACAAAATGAATTTTCGGATCTTTGCCAAAAGAAAGAACATCTGTGACTCTATTTTTCTTGCGATATTTTTTATTTAATTTTCTAATCCTCGCTTTTCCAACTAAAACAATAGATAGATAAAAATCTTTTTTATTCTCTCCTTTTGCAACAATCTCTGCAACTTTTTTCAAAAATTCCTCATTAACAGAATTTGTGGTTAAATTATTAATCTCAATCATTTTTTTCGGCTCTGTGAACAAGCCGTTATAACATTACTTCTATCTATGTTCTTCCTATGTTTGGGGAATATTCAACAGGATTTATTTTTTTTAGGTTTTCGTATATCAAAAAGGAAAATATAATACTAAAAGGAACAAGAAGCATACTAACAAATCCCCCAATAAAAGGAATCAGACCAACAGTTATACTGATTGCCATAATAATAACATTAAAAACAATAAATTTCCAAAAAACTGACCACCAATGCCCTTTTACTAATTGTTTACTCCTGGCTAAAGCTTTTGTTCCTTTCAGATCTTCTGAAACAAAAACAATTAACGACAAACTAAACCAAATACTCATAATAATTCCAGGGATTATAAAAAGCAAAAACCCGCCAAAAACAATGAGCATTTCTAATAAAGAAATCCAAAAATAAGAAGCAATCCTATGACACGCCATTGAAAATAGTTCTTTAATCGCAACCTCTCTTTCTCTTTCTTTTATTGCAATTAGCAGGGAAACACTAATCCACAAACTGATAAAAACCATAACAACAAAAGCAACGACCATTAGCAGAATTAAAATAAGTGAAAAGTCAGAATAATTATCAGGAAAGAAAAAGCTTAAACCTATAATAGAGGCTATAACAGGCAATCCCACTACTATTAAAGGCAAAAACACGAGCATCAATATTAAAATAAGAAAAACTTTTATTTTCTTTTGATAAATCGAAAAAGTTTCTCCTAAAAGACTGCCTATACCAGGCAAAGAAGAAACATTGCCCGTAGAAGAAGTTTGTGTAAGTTCTTCGTTGTTCATATAAAAATATTATTTATCAGTGATCAATAATTAATAATTAATAATCAATGATAAATGATCAATGATAAATGATTAATGATCAGTGGCTAGTGATCAATTATTCTTTGCGTAATAATAACTCTTTAGCTATCTTGCTCACAACGCCTGCTTCTGCTTTTCCAGCAACTTCTTCCATTGTTTTCTTGATAACAACTCCAATATCTTTAATCGTGCTTGCTTTAGTTTCTGCTATATTTTTCTTAACAATTTCTCGAATTTCTTTTTCTGGAATTTGCTCTGGCAAATATTTTTTTAAAACTTTAATTTCACTCTCTTCTTTTTCTGCTAATTCCTGCCGATTTCCCTGACTAAACACTAAAATTGATTCTTTCCTTTTCTTGATTTCATAAAAAAGTAGTTGGATTATTTCTTGATTAGTTAAAATAGATTTTTCAACAAGGTCTTTCTCTTCTATGCCTGGTTCTATTTTAGCAACTTTATACCTCTTTTCTTTTTCTTTGTTTAAAATAGACGCCAAAAAAGATCTTAAAACAGAACGTTCTATTTCGCTCTTTTCTTTAATAAATCTATTAAGATCTTCTTGAATTTCTTGTTTTAGCATAATCCTGTCTTACTTTTCCTGTTTTTTCGAGTTCTTCGTATTTTTTCGTTAATTCCTCTCGTCTCAGGGCTGCTCTTTTTTTCATCTGCCCGCTTTTATCTTTTTTCCTGTAACGAATTTTTCTGGCTTGAAGCAAAATCCCACTCCGTTTTATTCTTTTTGAAAAACGGCGGATTAAACTTTGAGATGTTTCTTTTGGTTGTTTTTCTATTTTTA
>Ga0307992_1002068_pt1 | contig 11580 bp, 13 predicted proteins | sample EllFjometagen133_FD_203162 | JGI IMG/M metagenome (GOLD analysis project Ga0307992, IMG submission 203162) | Marine microbial communities from Ellis Fjord, Antarctic Ocean - #133 | ecosystem: Environmental > Aquatic > Marine > Unclassified | place: Southern Ocean | collected 2014-10-08
TCAAAGTAGGTTCCTCTTTTAAACTTAACCATGAAACCAGCCTATCTCCAGACAGAAATAAAACGCTTACAAGATCAACTTGCCCAGTATCGTCCCCTTCTCCAAGATCCAGAAATGAAAACTTTAGCCCAAGAAGAAATTTCTAAACTGGAAAAACAAATAAAACAGCTTGAACAACCCATTCCCGTTTCTAAAAAGAAAGACTCTACTGATAACACCTCTTCTTATGACGACTCCCCCGCCATTATAGAAATCAGATCAGCCGCTGGTGGTGAAGAGGCTAAGATATTCTCAGAAGACCTTCTTCGTATGTACACCCGTTTTGCCAACAACCACGACTTTAACATAGAGCCACTAGACGAACACGTAATCAAGATCACCAAACCAAAGAAGTCTGACTGGTCTTACGGTCCATACCAGACCTTTCAGTTTGAATCTGGTGTTCACCGAGTTCAAAGGGTTCCTAGCACCGAATCACAAGGTCGAGTCCACACCTCAACCGCCAGTGTAGCCGTTCTTCCTGAACTCAAACCCAACCAAGTTGAAATCAAAGACTCTGATCTTGAATGGAAATTTAGTCGAGCTGGTGGACCAGGTGGACAAAACGTTAACAAGGTCAGTACCGCTGTCCGTCTTACTCACATCCCTTCTCAACTTGTTATCTCTGTTCGTCAAGAAAGAAGCCAACAACGCAACCGAGAAATTGCTCTAGACCTACTCCGATCTCGTCTCTGGCAGGCACAAGAAATCAAACGTTTACAGAATCTTAAAGACAAGCGTTCTCAAGCCATCGGTCGCGGTATGCGAGCTGAAAAAATCAAAACCTACAACTTCCCTCAAAATCGTCTCACCGATCACCGTTTTTCAAAAAGTTGGCACAACCTAAAAGACATCATGGAAGGTTCTCTAGAAGATGTCTTCACCACCACCATTAAAACTCTGAACTCTCAAGAGGACAAATAAAAATATTTACTCTTCCAAGGTACTTAAAACCACCTTTATTTCTCTTTCCCCATCTTCATTCCAAATTTTTAAAATTACTTTGTCTCCTGCTTTATGACCACCTATTAAACCTGCCAAGCTCCCTTTAGCTTCAGCTATCTTTTCTCCATCCATCTCCATAACAATTTCTCCCTTCTTTATACCCGCCCTCTCTGCCACTAAACCGCTTATTACCCCTACCACATACGCCCCTGTTGGTACCTCGTTTAACAAGGCTATATCCTCATCAACTAACTTGTAACTTACTCCTAAAACAGCTCTATTAAATCTGCCTGTTTCTTCAAAATTACTTAAAGATTCTTTAATAGTATTGATTGGAATTGCAAAACCAATATTTTCCGCTCCTCCAACCACTGCTACACTCACCCCAATTACTTCACCATTACTGTTTAATAATGGCCCACCTGAATTTCCTGGGTTGATAGCCGCATCTGTCTGTATCACGTCATCTATCCTCTCTACATAGCCAGCCAGACTATCTCCAGCTTCAATTCCCCTACCCAAACCAGAAATCACCCCTGAAGTTACTGTTTGTCTAAACTCTCCTAAAGCTGTTCCAATTACCACCACCCTCTGACCCACCTTTAAACCGTTTGAGTCTCCTAAAATTACTTCACTCAACTCTCTTTCTCCTCCCATCTCTAAAATTGCAATATCATTCACCGGATCTTTATATATATTAACTACTTCATATTCGGTTCCATCATATCCCACCACCTTATACTCCACTCCCGTCTGCTTGACCACATGCTTATTAGTTACCACTAAACCATTCTCTCTGTCCACCACAAACCCTGTACCAATATCTTGCTCTACTATTTTCGCTTCTTCTTCTCTGACACCCAGTCCAAAAACATTAAAAGGGTCAAAAACCACCCCTCCTCGTGTCTTTCCTACTACAGTTACTGTTACTACCGCCTTCTTGTTCTTCTCTACTACCTCTACCACCATACTTTCCTCATCTATCACCTTTATCTGCTCCTCCACCCTTCTTTCTCGATTACTTATCTTATCCAAAGGTTTAATCACAAATAATCTATCTGCCAAAGCACCTCCTATTGCAGACAATAATAATACTAAAGAAACCCCTAAACCCAACAAAAATCCCTTATTAGTCTTACTCATAGTCAAGTACTTCTATTGCTTTTAATAACTGCTCGTCTTCCTCTGTACTCAGATCATCCTTTACCTCTACATCTGGGGCCAAACCGTCACCATGAATATTCTTACCTGAAGGTAACAACCACTCAGCAATAGTTACGTGCAAACCACCACCACCAGGTAGTTCCTGAGCCTCCTGTACCGTTCCTTTACCAAAAGAGTTCTCACCCACCAAACTAATCTCCAGTCTCTCTCTCAAGGCACCCGCCATGATCTCTGAAGCTGAAGCTGAACCTCTGTTTATCAATCCCACTACCGGTACTCCAATCAATCTACCTCGACGATTAACACTAAACTCATCTACTCCCAACTTACCCCTTTGCTGCACAATCACCCCTGAAGGAATAAACTCACTGGCTAAATCAATTGCTCTCTGTAAATATCCTCCTGGATTATTTCTAAAATCAACCACCACTCCATCTACTCCATGACTCAATATCTCATCCACTGCATCATTCCACTCAGGTAATGTTTTCTCTCCAAATTTATACACTCTCATCCAAGCCACCCTATTTCCTTCACCCACAAACTCTACCTCCACCGAAGAAATCTCAATTACATCTCTTATTAAACTCACCTCTTTACTCGCCCCATCTCCTTCATGATAAATCGTCAAAATCACCTCTGTTCCCACTTCTCCTCTAATCAAGTTAACCGCCTCACTCAAACTCATACCATTTGTGTCTACATCCACCTCAGCAGCCTCATCTTTAATTCCTAAAATTAAGTCTCCTGCCATCACCCCAGCTTTTATAGCCGGATGATCAGCTAAAGGAGCCATCACCGCCAAAGTATTATCAACATAACCCAGCTGTACTCCAATACCACTAAACTCTCCTGACAAGTCTTCTTTAGATCTATCATTCTCTTCAGGAGCTAAAAAGGAGGTATATGGATCATCTAAGGCAGCTGTTGAACCAGAGATTGCTCCTAGTACCATCTTCTTCTTCTCAATCTCATCACTATGTAAATAACTCTTGTCTAGCCTACTCCACACCTCCCACATCAAGGACAAGTCTACTTCTCCACTATCACCCATTATTCTTCGCCATCTTACCTCAGACTGTCTTTCACCCAGCTTAAAACCAACCACACTAGTTACCAGGCCAAAAAGAATTATAAGTAGTACTCCACGTACTTTTTTCAAATTCATTATCTAACTTTACATCAATTAGCTCTTTTGTACAAAGGGAATCAAGGCTAAATGTCTTGCCCTTTTGATCTCTTTCGCCAATCTTCTCTGGTGTTTTTGACACACACCCGTATAAACTCTTGACACTACCCTCATTTTATTCGACAAACCAACCTTCAAGGTTTCTAAATCTTTAAAGCTGGGTTCTGTTTTGTTTACACAAAAAGGACATGGCTTATTACTCTTTCTTGGTTTTTTACGAACTATTTTCTTTCTCATCTTTAGAAAGGAATATCATCATTAACATCGGCTTGTTTAGCCTCTTTTTTACTGTCTTTTGCTGGACTCTTCGTGGTCTTCTTAGCTTTTTCTACCACTTCACCTTCGGGATTAAACACATCCTCATTGACTTCAGTAGTCTTAGGTGCTGGAACACCAAAATTTTCATCAACAAAATCTCCCTGACCACTCCTACCTCTTGGAGCACCTAGAGCAATCATCTCGTCAACCACCACTTCAGTAGACTGTCTGTCTTGACCTTCATTTGTCTGCCAACTGCGAGTCTGTAGTCTACCCTGAATGTATACTTTTCGACCCTTATTTAAAATCTCAGCACAAATCTCAGCCAACTTACCCCAAGCTACTAAACGATGAAACTGGGCATCTTCTTTTTTTTGACCAGAAGAATCAGTCCACTCTCTATTAGTTGCTACACCAAAAGTACACACTGCTGTGCCTTGAGGGGTGTACTTTAACTCAGGATCACGAGTTAAATTACCAATTAACATTACTTTGTTTAAACTTTTTGAACCCATACTTACCTTTCCTTAAATTTCTCTTATTAATAGATACCTTAATATTTTATCATCAATTTTCAATACTTTTTCTAAAGCAGGAACATCTCCTTTTTCTAATATGAAACGTAGATAATATCCTTTATTCTCCTTTTTTATATCATAAGACAAAGACTTTACACCCCACTTATCTACCTCGACTACCTCAAAACCACACTTGGCACATTTTTCTCCCAAGTCCTTCTCTACTACAATCTCATTCTCACTCAAAGGATAAATTGCCATCAGCTCATATCGCCGGACAGCTTCTTCTTTCTTACTGGTTACTTTCTTGGTTGCCATAACAGGCGTAATTTTACTACAAAACTCTCTTTATTGCATCATCTAAATCAATCAACTTCCCACCATAAACTCCACCACATCACCTTCTTTCATCTCATACTCCTTACCTTCTAATCTCATTTTTCCCTTCTCTGCCACACCTTTCCAACCATTTTCGGCTATAAAATCATCAAAACTGCATATCTTAGCCTTGATAAACTTATTCTCAAAATCAGAATGAATCACCCCTGCCGCCTCCGGTGCCTTAGCTCCTTGCCTTACTGTCCAGGCTCGCACCTCTTTCTCACCTGCCGTTAAAAAACTAATCAAACCTAAATGGGAGTAAGCTTTTCTAACTAATTGTTCCAAACCTGCCTCTTCTACCCTCATCTCCTTTAAATACGCCTTCTTTTCCTCACCCTTAAAATTACTCAAATCCTCCTCCATCTTGGCACAAATCACCACCACCTGTTCCTCTTTTATATTAATCCCCTTTTCCTTCATCTTTTTCACCATCTCTTCCACCACCCCATCCGTTTTTTTAATCTCTTCTTCTCCCACGTTTATAACCACCAGTACCGGCTTGGCTGTTAACAAAGATAATTCTTTACTCAACACCTCTTCTTCCTTACCCAACTCCACTTCTCTAGCAGATACTCCTTCTTCCAAAGCCTTCTTTATCTTCTTCACCACTTCCCATTTTTTTTCTTCCTCTCGACTTACTTTTCCTTTTGTTTCTTTTTGTTTTTCCAAACTAGCCAAATCAGCTAACTGCAACTCTGTTTCTACCGTCAAAAAATCTTCTACTGCATCTAAACTACCCGTCTGCACCACATCTTTATCCTCAAAACTACGTAAAACATGACAAATCAGGTTCACCTCTCTAATGTGAGCCAAAAACTTATTCCCCAACCCTTCTCCTTTATGTGCCCCCTTGACCAAACCAGCAATATCTATAAAATTCACCGTTGCCGGCACAATCTTCTCTGTCTTCACCACCTCAGCCAACTTTTCTAGTCTCTCATCCATCACCGGCACTACTCCCACATTCGGATCTACCGTTGCAAAAGGGTAATTGGCCGCTAAGGCTTGCTGTTTCTGGAGTAAAGCATTAAATAAGGTCGACTTCCCTACATTAGGTAAGCCGACAATGCCGACGGATAAACTCATGCCTGTCATTATACCCCACCCTACCTTAATCCCTCTATCACCCTCTCCATCATCATACCTCTCGAACCCTTAACCAATATTACTTCACTCTCTGTATCTCTTATCCATCCTGACAGTTCCTCATGACTCTCTGCCACCATCACCTCTCCTCCCATAGTCTTAAACTCTCTTGCTGTTAACTTTGCCTCATCTCCATACACCCCTAATCTCCGAACACCTCTTTCAAAAGCATATCTTCCCACTTGACGATGCTCCTTATCACTAAGCTCTCCCAACTCCAACATATCACCTAAAACCAATGTTCCATTTTTAGAATCCAACTCAACCAAAACATCAATAGCCGCCTTAACCGCCTCCGGACTTGCATTATAAGTATCATCAATCACCAACCGTCCTTTTATATACTCTGGATATAATCTACCCTTTACAGGCTTTAGTTCATCCACTCTTTCTTTTATGGTATCTAAACTCATACCCATCACCATTCCAACACCCACCCCAATAGTTGTTAAAAATACATTATGTCTGCCCAACAAACCTATCTCGAATATTTTCTCGCCAAATCCATAATTAACTGTAAAACAACTTTTTGGTAAATCTCCCTTTACTAACTTGTAATCAGTAATTCTTAAATCATTATTTTTATCAAAACCCACCAACATCACACTTGCTTTTGTCTCATTTCCCAATTGTCGCACCAACTCATCATCACCATTCAATATTGCCCAACCATGCGGGGGCAAAGCTTTAATTAACTTACTCTTCTCTTCAATCAACCCCTCTAAACTCCCCAGATGATCCTTGTCGGCATGGGCTAAAGAAAACTTCGTTATTACCCCCACTCTTGGTGTCATTAAATCCAAATACTGATCCATTTGACCACAACCATCCACTCCCATCTCTGCCACAAATTTTTCCTCATCACGAATACTTAGGGTTGTTAATGGAAGATTAAATATTGGATCATAATTATCTTTAGTAATAGTTGACTCAAATTGACCAGACAATACTTGTCCAATAATTTCTTTTGTCGTAGTTTTACCAACACTACCGGTTATTCCCACCACATCCACATCATCATGAACCTTTAACCAGGCTTTAGCTGCTTCCCATCGAGCCTGTCTATATACTACTTTGACCACTCCTGCTTCTCCGTAGTTCATGTTGTTGTTGATAATTTTGGATTAATACATATATATGCACCACCAACTCCAATTTCTTTTTGTTTGACCTCAATTATTGTTCCCAAATAATTTTGCTCTAAATACCCCTCATCAACCCACGTATTTCTCCCACTATCTGGCGCTATTGCATATGGATCATCGATTAACAACATACAATTACCATCTATTTTTACAACTCCTTTAATCAAAATCATGTGTCCACCGGTTTCACTTTTTACCGATGCAATAGCATAATCACCTCTTCCTACCGTAGCTATCAACTCTTTTGAACCAACTCCTGATCTCCTCCGAGATTCTAGACCCCTTTCCTCTAACATGCCCACCAATACTTCATGTTTCCACCCCACATCAGTTCTACCCCACTTATTCCTATATGCATACCCTCTTCTTTGTAAACCTTCTTGTACTAAATCAAACAGACTTTCTCCCTTAGAAACATTTTCTGCTCTCATTATCGTTGCCACATTAGCTATACCACAACTTCTCCAGGACCAATAACTATACTCAGCTAAATTTCTTGCCCCAAACCTTTCAGCAGCCTCTCCATCTCTAATTTCACCATATTTTTCTACAATCATATTAACATCGGGATTCTGGAGCTGATTAACCACCTCCACATTTTTTACAACGCCATAATACACCCCTTCCTTAAAATCCTTGATTTCTTGCTCAGCCCCACACTCTCCCATAAAAGATATTGCCTCTTCCGGAATTTTACGCATCGACTCCAAAAATCTCATTATCACGATTCTATCTTATTAACCATAAATAACTCAAACTCTACATCTAAACCCATATTCATCATTATACCCCTCACCTTAATCAATACTCTAAAATTAAACCATGCCTACCAACTTTGAAAGCAAGGTCTATGATCTGACCAGTCAAGTTCCATCCGGCAAGATCACCACCTACAGAGAGATTGCTCATGCTCTCAATACTCATGCCTATCAAGCTATTGGCCAAGCCTTAAGAAAAAATCCATTTGCTCCTCAAGTCCCCTGTCATCGTGTCATTAAATCAAACGGACAACTTGGCGGTTTCTCTGGTCAAACTAAAGGGGAAAAAATCAAGCAAAAAGAACTTTTACTTAAAAAGGAGGGTGTTCTGTTTAGAAATGGTCAGATAATAAATCTAAAAAAACATCTTTTTTACCTTTAAAAGCATCTTATAACATCTTTTGATATAATCACTCTCCTAGCACTCTGAAATAGGTAATGTCCATCCATCCTTATTCTTTCTGGAGGTAATATGTCATCAGCTACCGGAACTACCATTGGTCTCTTCACTGCTATCCTGTCCGGAGGAAAATTACCAGTAATTCTTTTTGCAGAACAGTTCAAACCAGAATTAAAACCAGATGAGAATATCTGTATCAGATGGTTAACTTCAAAAAACGACAGCAAAAAAACTGCCATGAACAACCTAACCCTCTTCTACCGTTCACCAGGCAACACCAAAGAGATACGCTCAATATATTTTGGTGACTACAATCCCAAACAAGTTAAACAGGAAATTCATCTTAAAGACATCAGGGAAGCTACTTCTCGAGTTGGTATTAAACTGCCCAAAAATCTCTTTATCTGACCCGTTTTTTGCTCTAAATAAACAAGGGGGTAATCCTCTATCTCCCTTGTTTAGTTTTTTCTAAACTTCATTTTTGTTATAATCTACTCTAGTTTTTAAGAACATTAATTTTATAGGTAAACTACTTACTCACCTTACAGGAGAAAAATGTCCCTTTTTAAATCAGAATCAAGAACTGAAATAAAGTTAAGACTCAATCCGAACGTCTCAATTCGCTGGACAAAAACAAAAGCTGGTTATCCTCAACCGGGTATATACAACTTAATGGTTGACTACTCATACTTAGATAATCAAATCTCTTGTTTTCTTGGCGACTATCCTAACAAAAAAGGTTGGCAGAAAAAAATTATCGAGGACATCAGAGAGGCTGCTAATGTACTCGAAATCAAGATCCCTACCAAACTTTCTCTTCAAACTGTAAAAATTTAAAAACCTATTTAACACTTAAAAACCAACAAGGGAGGTAATCCTCTATCTCCTTTGTTTTTCATTTTGCAACTCTTCCATCAATCGACTATAAAATCTCAGATTATGTACTGAAGCCAATCTCATAGCCGTCATCTCTTTAATCTTAAACAAATGGTGTAAATATGCTCTGGAGTATCTCTGACACACCTGACAATCACACTCCTCGTCTATCTTCCCCAAATCAGCCTTAAACTTACCTTTTCTTGGATTCAAGTACTCATAAAACCCACCTTTCTCATCGATCTTCCTCCCTTTCTTCCACACATACAACCTCCCATGCCTGGCATCTCTGGTCGGCAACACACAATCAAAAATGTCATAACCCAATCTGGCACACCTAATGATGTCTTCCGGTTTCCCTATTCCCAAACCATAAAGTAAGTACTCTTCTGGGGCATTCTTTGATATCGTCCTCGCCGTCTCCATATCAAACTCACCTTTCATATTCACTGGCCAACCTCCATAGCCAAAACCATCAAAGCCAATCTCTACCAATCTCTCTACACACTCTTTCCTTAAGTCTTGATACTTCCCTCCTTGAACTACTGCCAATAGATAGGGTTTATCTTTCTTGCTTAAATTCAACCTCTCACACTCTTTCTCAAAAGTAATCTTTGATCTCCTCGCCCAGTTTATTGTTCTCTCCACCGACTCTCTTGCCTGTTCTTCAGTTGCTTTAGGCTCAGTAAAATCATCCAGCACCACCACCATATCTGCTTTCAACTTCATCTGAAACTTAATTGATTTTTCCGGAGTAAACAATTCTCTCTTTCTATTTGGTACTTTAAATACCACTCCTCTATCTACCACCTTCCCCATTTTTTCCTTACCTTTCACCAAAGACATCACCTGAAATCCACCCGAGTCCGAGATTACTCCTCCCTGCCAACCCATAAACTCTCTTATTCCTCCAGCCTTCTCTAAAGTTTTGTGCTCCATCTGTTGATACAAATGAAAAGTATTTACCAACACACCTGGTGTTTTACTCTCTTCCACATCCTTAAAATCCAAGCTTTTTACCACGGCCCTGGTTGCATCAGGAAAAAATACGGGCAACCTCAAACGTTTATTTCTACTTTTAAAATACTTTTTCATCTCTCTTATCTTACCTCAACTGTCTCTTACTCATATCTCAAAGCATCAATTGGACTTAATCTAGAAGCCTTGTTAGCTGGATACCAACCAAACAAAACTCCAACTCCCATTGATACACCCACAGCTAAAAAAACCGAGGAAGCACTCACCACAAAAGGAACACCCATTAACATTGAACCTAAATAAGCCAAACCCATACCTAAAACCAAACCTATTATTCCTCCCACCAAAGTCAACACCACTGCTTCAATTAAAAATTGTGTCAAAATATCCTGCCTCTTAGCCCCAATTGCCTTTAACAAACCAATTTCTTTCGTCCTCTCTGTCACCGTCACCAACATAATATTCATAATCCCAATTCCTCCCACCAACAAGGAAATTGCCGCAATTCCTGACAACATGGTAACCAATGTTCCCGTCATCTCATTAACTGTCTCTAACATTGCCTCAGAACTCCTCAAACTAAAATCAGCCTCATTTACATCCTCAATATCGTGTCTCTTTAACAACAAAGACTCAATCTCCTCTTCAGTCTGACTCATCAAATCTCCATTCTCAATCTGCACACTCAAACTATTTAAGTAATCTTGACCAAATAAAACATTCTCTGCTGTACTAATCGGTACCAACACCTCACCACTATCACTAATCACCCCCATTATCTTAAAAGTTTTACCATCAATTCTTACAGTTTCTCCCACAGCATAAAACTCTGCTTCCTCTCCAAATAAATCCTCTACTACCGTATCTCCCAATACAGCTACTTTTGAATTACTACCTACCTGACCCTCACTAAAAAAAATACCAGCATCAAAATCCAAACTCTTAATCTCTACATAACTTGCTTCCACTCCTTTAACCGAAGCCGAGGTACTCTCACCATCAACCGTTAATGTTTTTGATCTGCTCATCTCACCACTAACTGCCTCTACGTTACTTAGTTTACTAACAGCCTCACCATCTTCCATCGTTAAAGTGTCCACCGTTGAACCTCCCCCTCCCATTCTTTGTACCCTACCAGGAGACACAGTCAACACATTCACCCCAAAAGAATTAACTTGATCCACCACCGACTGGGTTGAACCTTGACCTAGGGAAATAATCGCAATCACTGAAGCAATACCAATAATTACTCCCAACATCGTCAGTAACGTCCTGGCTATATTCCCCTTCAGTGCTTCTATGGCTAGATTAAACAACTCTTCAATATCCATTACTTTCTTTTTCTATTATTAATCTCATCCTTCTCTATCAATCCATCTCTTATATATATTATTCTTTCGGCAAATTCTGCTATCTCCACATCATGAGTAATCACCACCACAGTACTCCCCTTTTCTTTGTTTAATTTAATAAAAAACTCCATCACCTCTTTAGCCGTCTTGGTATCCAAGTTACCCGTTGGCTCATCTGCTAATAAAATTGCCGGTTCCATTACCAAAGCTCTGGCAATAGCTACTCTCTGTATCTGTCCACCAGACAAATGATTAGATAAATTCTCCGCCTTATCATCAACGTCTACTTCACTTAAACTTTTCATTGCCCTCTTCTTTCTTTCATCTGCTTTTACACCTGAATACATCATCGGTCTCTCCACATTTTTCAACACCGTTGTTCTGGGTAACAAATTATATGACTGAAAAATAAAACCTATTTCCTTATTTCT
>Ga0307992_1002070_pt1 | contig 11574 bp, 8 predicted proteins | sample EllFjometagen133_FD_203162 | JGI IMG/M metagenome (GOLD analysis project Ga0307992, IMG submission 203162) | Marine microbial communities from Ellis Fjord, Antarctic Ocean - #133 | ecosystem: Environmental > Aquatic > Marine > Unclassified | place: Southern Ocean | collected 2014-10-08
CAGTCATTACTGTACCAGCGTATTTTAACGATAACCAAAGGGAAGCAACCAAGAATGCGGGAAAAATTGCAGGCTTAAATGTTTTAAGAATTGTAAATGAACCTACAGCAGCAGCCTTTGCTTACGGATTTGATAAGATAAAAAATGAAAAAGTTGCAGTTTTTGATCTCGGAGGAGGAACTTTTGATATATCCATTTTAGATATTGGCGAAGAGGGAGTTTACGAAGTTAAATCTACTAACGGAAATACCTTACTGGGTGGTGATGATTTTGACCAAAAAATAATACATTGGTTAGTAGATGGTTTCAAAAAGGAAAATGGAATTGATTTAAAAAACGATCAAATGGCATTACAAAGATTAAAGGAAGCAGCAGAAAAAGCAAAATGTGAATTATCTTCCTCATTAGAGACTGAGATAAATTTACCTTTCATTACTGCTGATGCCAGTGGTCCAAAACACTTAAATGTTACCCTAACCAGAGCAAAATTAGAACAACTCACCGATGATCTTATCAAGAGCACTATTGAGCCATGCAATATAGCACTTAAAGATGCTAAATTAAAAGCTGAAGATATTGATGAGGTAATATTGGTTGGAGGGCAGACCAGAATGCCCAAAGTACAGGAAACTGTAAAGAAAATATTTGGAAAAGAATCAAACAAGGGAGTTAATCCTGATGAGGTAGTGGCAATGGGGGCTGCGATTCAGGCTGGTATTTTAGGAGGCGAAGTAAAGAAGGACATTTTATTACTGGATGTTACCCCCCTATCTTTAGGTATAGAAACTTTAGGCGGAGTAGCTACTCGCTTAATTGAAAGAAATAGTACTATTCCTACTTCCAAGAGCCAGATATTTTCGACTGCTGCTGATAATCAATCAGCTGTTGATATAAATGTATTGCAAGGTGAAAGGTCTATGGCTAAAAATGATACCAGTTTAGGAAGATTTCAGTTGATTGGTATACCACCGGCACCGAGAGGAATTCCCCAAATAGAAGTAACGTTTGATATCGATAGAAACGGTATTATTAATGTTAAAGCAAAAGATTTGGGAACTAAAAAAGAACAAAAAATAACCATTACTGCGTCAAGCGGGTTAAGTGATGAAGAAATAGATAAAAAAGTAAAAGAAGCGGAGCAATATGCCGAAGATGACAAAAAATTAAAAGAAAAGGTAGAATTTAGAAATCAGGCGGATACTCTGATTTATAGTGTAGAAAAAACTCTAAAAGAATCTGGAGATAAGGTTAGTGAAGAAGAAAAAAATGGAATAAATGAAAATATCAAAGATCTAAGGAAAGCCTTAGAAGAAGATAATGCGGAAAATATTAAAGCTGGTATCGAAAAATTAACTGCTTCTTCGCATAAACTTGCTGAAGAGATTTATAAAAAAGCATCAGCAGAAACGAAACAACAGGAAACAGCTAAAGAAGGTCAAGGGAGCAAGCAATCTGAAACTGAAGAAAAGAAAGATGAAGAAAAAGTAGTTGATGCTGATTATGAAGTTGAAAAAGACGAAGAAAAGAAAGAAGACAAGAAAGAAGACAAGAAAGAATAACTAGTCGCTAGTGAATAGTATTTAGTAAAGAAATAAGAAAAAGCCTAATAGTGGGTAACGTTAGGATATTAGCTATCCAGTTACCCACTTAACCAATTTAACAGTTAAATTAGTCTTTAGTGAATAGTGAATAGTCGTTAGTATTAAATACAAGATATAAGATACAAATTAATCTGGTTATCAGGCTAACCATCTTAACGAGATATGATTCACGAGATGCGAGATACGGATTTTACTATACACGCAATACGATATACGAAATACTATATACGAAGAAAGAGGAGAATGTTAATTGACAAAGAGAGACTACTATGAAACTTTGGGAGTAAAAAAAGATTCTACTCCTGCGGAAATTAAAAAGGCTTATAGAAAGCTTGCCCTTAAATATCACCCCGATAGAAATTCATCTGATAGCAGTGCTGAAAATAAATTTAAAGAGATCAATGAAGCCTATCAGGTACTTAGCAACCAGGAAAAGAAGGCTAGATACGATCAATTTGGTTCAGCCGAAGGTATGGGAGGATTTGATTTTCAAGGAGGAGGGGCTTCTGACTTCGGTGATTTTGGTAATATTTTTGATTCATTTTTTGGTACAAGAACTAGAAGAGGTGAAAGAGGAACACGTTCCCAAAGGGGAGCTAATTTAAGATATAATTTAGAAATAAGCTTCGAAGATGCTGCCTTTGGCAAAGAAACTAAAATTGAAGTTCCTAGCTGGGAAACTTGTCCAATATGTAAGGGAAGCGGGGCTAAACCCGGGACATCCCCTCAGACCTGTCCTGATTGCCATGGTACTGGTGAAATTAGAAGCAAACAAAATACAATGTTTGGTCAATTCGTTAATGTACAAACTTGCCCCCGGTGTGCAGGTGAAGGAAAAATAATAAAGGATGTATGTACAAATTGTAGAGGTACAGGGAAAGTAAAGAAAAATAGAGTAGTAAAAATAAAAATACCTGCCGGTGTAGATAGCGGTCATCAATTAAGAATATCTGGAATGGGAGAACCGGGAGAAAGAGGTGGCCCTTCTGGTGATTTATATATTGTTTTATACGTAAAACCTCATAAAATATTTAAACGTACAGGGGTTGATATTAGTTGCACCCATTCAATTAGTTTTGTAAAGGCCGCATTGGGTGGAACAACTACTGTTCCTACATTGGAAGAAAAGGTAAACCTAAAAATACCCGCTGGTACCCAGCCCAATACTATTTTTAAACTAAGAGGAAAAGGGGTATATAAAATTGGAACTAACCAACGAGGGAATCAATACATTAAAATTACAGTGGATATTCCCAAAAAAATGAATGATAAACAAAAAATATTACTATTAGAATTTGCAAAATTAAGTGGTGAAAATATAGAAAAATTAGAAGAAAAAGGTATTTTTGCAAAAATAAAAAATGCCTTTGGATAAAACAGTAATAAGTAACAAGTAATAAGTAATGAGATTAAATTTATAAAATTATAAAAGCAAGTACTTATTACATTTTACTTATCACATCTTACACATTATTTCACTTGAATTTACCTCTACGTTATTATGCTATACTTGTCTCCACTCATTACTCATTACTTGTTACTCATTACTGTATCTACTATACGCTCCACGCTGTACGCTGAACACTATACCAAATAAGGAGGAGTATTTATCACTAAAAAAGTTGCTCTAAAAACACTTGGATGCAAAGTAAACCAATACGAAACAGAAAGCATCATCAGTATTTTACAAGAAAAAGGATTTCAAATAGTCGATTTTAAACAAAATGCTGACATATACATAATAAATACCTGTACTGTCACCCAGGAAGCAGATAGAAAATCTAAGCAGATGATAAGAAGAGCTATTCGTCAAAATAGAAAATCAAAAATAATTGTAACCGGCTGCTATGCACAATCTGACTATGAAGACCTACAAAAGATAGAAGGGATCAGTCTGATAGCTGGGAATGGGGAAAAAAACGATATTTTACAACAATTAGAAAAAATAGATTTACATAATCCGGTTATTAGAGTAAAACCTGCAAAATATCTAAAAAAATATGATAGTAATCTAAAAAATAAATCTAGCATCTTACACACCCGTGCCTGGATAAAAATACAAGAAGGCTGCAATAGATTCTGTACTTATTGTAAAATTCCATACGTTAGAGGCCCTGCTCGAAGTAGATCCGTAGAAGATGTATTAGAAGAAGTTTCCCATTTAAGTATTAATGGGGTTAAAGAAGTAGTTCTTACAGGAATTAATTTGGGCACATACGGCAGAGATATAGATAAAGGAAAAACAAATTTAGCAAAATTAATTTATCTGATTAGTAATATTAAGGAAATAAAAAGAATTCGTTTAAGTTCAATAGAATTAATGGATATCGATGCTGAATTATTAGATGTTTTTAAAAACTGTTCTAAGTTTTGTCATCATCTTCATATTCCTCTGCAAAGTGGTGACAACAAAATTCTTAATCTCATGAATCGTCCTTATGATACCTCGATTTTTTACCAAAAGATATCCTTGATTAAAAGAACGATACCTGATATAGCCATAACTACTGATATTATGGTTGGTTTTCCTAATGAAGATAGTAACAGTTTGAATAGGACCATTAATTTTGCCCGAAAAATATGCTTTGCAAAAATACACATTTTCAAATATTCTGATCGTAAAGAATGTGTGGCAGCTTTAATGCCCAATAAAGTCGATAATAGAACCAAAAAAGAGAGAAGTAAAAAGTTGCAAGACCTGTCTAAAGGATTATTTTATGATTTTCAAAAAAAATACCTCAATTCAGTCACTGAAGTTTTGGTCGAGGACGAGATAAAAGACGAAGAAGGAAAAATATATTCCCGCGGTATCACCTCTAATTATATTAAAATAATAATTCCGGATTTTACCGGCAAAAAAGGTGAAATGGTTAGTGTTAAATTAAACCAAATCTCTTCTAATTACATAGTCTCCTCAGTACAACCTTATTAGTCGTTAGTGCAAATTCAAGTTTTCAGTTTTTAGTTTACAGTTTTTAGATAAAAAGATAAAAAGATAAAAAGAATCGGATTCTGTATCCTTGCTTCTATCTCATGAATTCTTTCTTCCATTTTCTCAAACAGTTAACCAGGTAACTAGCTAACCAGTTAACCAACTAAATTAGTCGTTAGTATATAGCCTAATGTGGAGCTCTGATTTATCAGAGCGTGGCAATCTCGGCTTGGGATTGCTTCCTCCGCTTTCGCGGGGGGCAGGCTCACTTCGTTCCTCGCAATGACAAAATTAAAACTATATACTATTTTCTTAACGCGATACTCGATACTCTATACGCGATACGAGTTTTAAAAAAATTGCTTAAGTAATAGTTTTATGTTATAATTGCTTGTGCTTAAGTGAAAAGATCGTTCTCCTCAAAAGAGTGGTATTCAAGACCACTCTTTTGTTATATATTAGACAATTATTCCACTTGAAACATTTTAATGGGAAGGAGGATAAAGTATATTATCTATGAATATAAATTTGGCAAGAGTGTTGGACGAAATAGAAAAAGAAAAGGGAATATCTAAGGATGTATTAATAGAGGCGGTTGAATCAGCGATAATTTCTGCATATAAGAAAAATTACGCAAGCAATGCAGAAGATATAAAAATAGATATTTCTAAAGAGAGCGGATCGATTAAAGTATTTACCGGAAAAACTATTGTAGAGAAAGTTTCAGACCCATTAAAAGAAATCAGTATAGATGATTTGCCAATATCAAATAAGGATAAAGAGAAATATAATATCGGGGATACTATTTTAATTGAAACTACACCTAGAGAATTCGGAAGGATAGCTACCCAAACAGCAAAACAAGTAATAGTTCAAAAAATCAGAGAAGCTGAAAGAAATGTAATTTATAAAAAATATATTGATAAAGAGAGAGATATTGTTACTGGAGTCGTATTGAGGGTAGAGCATGGAAACGTAATTATAGATTTAGGAAGAACAGAAGCCATTCTTTTACCTAACGAACAAATTAGAAACGAAGAATACCACAAGGGGAAAAGAATTAAAATTTACATCCTTGAGGTAACAAAAACATCTAAAGGTCCTAAGATATTTGCATCCAGAACTCATCCTGAATTATTAAAACGTTTGTTTGAATTTGAAATTCCTGAGATTCATGAAGGACTTGTTGAGATTAAAAATATTGCTCGTGAAGCAGGTAAGCGCTCAAAAGTTGCAGTTTATTCTAAAGATGAAAGGGTGGACCCGATAGGTGCATGCATAGGCGATAGGGGTTCCCGTATAAAATTAATTATGCAGGAATTAAAAGATGAAAAAATTGATGTTATAAGATGGAGCGATGATGAAAAAACATTAATTTCTAATTCTTTAAGTCCGGCCAAAGTTTTACTGGTAAATCTTTTTGAAAAAGAAAAGACTGCTACGGTAATTGTACCAGATCAGCAGCTTTCTTTAGCAATTGGAAAAGCAGGTCAAAATGCCAGACTTGCTGCCAAGCTAACCGGGTGGAAAGTAGATATAAAAAGTGATTCAGAGTATAAAGAAGAAAATGCCCCGGATTTGGAAAAAGATATTGAAAAAAATGATTTAGAGAAAGAATAATACAAATCTAAAAAAGATATTTATATTGGTTAGCTGGTTATAAAAAAAATCAGAAGACAGAGTACGGAATCCGATTCCTTTTATCTCTTTATCTAAAACTGTAAACCGAAAACCGAGAACTGAAAACATGAATTTACCGTAGCGGCTATTATTAATTGGTAAATCGGTCAATTAGCAAATTGGTCAATTGATTAACTGGTTAAGAAAATAGAAGAAAGAGTAAAAAATGACAAAAAATACAAAAATACCTGTAAGGACTTGTATCGCTTGTAAATGCAAAAAACCAAAAAAAGATATGATTAGAATAATAAGAACGCCTGATGGGAAAATAGAAATTGACAAGACAGGTAAAAAATCAGGAAGAGGGGCCTATATTTGCGGCAATATTAAATGTTTGGATATTTCATTTAGGGAAAATAGTTTAAAAAAATCCTTAAAGCAAGATATTCCGCTAAAAACGCTTGATGAATTAAGAAAGGCTTTTTTAAAAAATATAAGCGAAAATAATTAGTCATTAGTGAATAGTCGTTAGTTTAAAATGCAAAATTAGATAGGCACTATTAAAGAACATAAGATAATAGCATTTGATATAGTAATGATATAATATGGGGAATATAACCTATTGTGGAGGCGATATACAATGAAGATGAGAGTGTATGAATTAGCTGAAGAATTAAAAATGCCAGCTAAAGAACTAATAGGATTTTTAAATAAAGAAGGAATTAAAGTTAAAAATCATATGAGTACTTTAGATGAGGATACTATCGAATTAATTAAAGAAATTATTGATGTTGAAAGGGAGAAAAAGGCAAAAGATAAGAAGAAACAGCTAAAAGTTTTAGAAATTAATAAACTTCCGAATTTAAAAGAACTTTCTTCACAGTTAAAAATATCTTTATCAAAATTAATACAAAAAATTATACAATTTGGAACAATAAGTTCAATTGACAAGGAAGTTCCTTTAAATATTTTAAAAAAGATTGCCAAGGAATACGGTTACAAGATAGAATTATCTGATAAATTAAAAAATAAAAAAGGCCTACAAAAAAAAGATAAAACTGTAAAATTAATTTTAAAACCTCCTGTCGTAACTGTAATAGGACATGTTGATCATGGTAAAACTACTCTTCTTGACGCCATCAGAAAGACCGATGTTACCAAAGGAGAAGCGGGAGGAATTACGCAACGAATTGGAGCCTACCAAATCAAAATAGATAATAAAAAAATCGTATTCATCGATACTCCCGGGCATGAAGCTTTCACCACAATGAGGGCTCGAGGAGTAAAAGCTACAGACGTTGCAGTTTTAGTTGTGGCAGCGGATGATGGAGTAATGCCTCAAACCATTGAAGCAATTAATCATGCAAAAGCAGCAAATGTTCCTATTATCGTAGCAATAAATAAAATTGACAAGGCTAATGCTAATGTTGAAAAAGTAAAAAAAGGATTAGTAAAATACGATTTGGTTTCCGAAGAATGGGGAGGAGAAACTTTAATGGTGGAAGTTTCCGCCCTTCAAAACAAAGGTATTGAAAAATTATTGGAAGCTATTTCGTTGCAGGCAGAGTTGCTAGACTTAAAGGCAAATCCAAATATTCCGGCAAAAGGCTTAATAATGGAAACGAAATTAGACAAGAAAAGAGGAATTATTGCTTCAGTATTGATCAAAGATGGGTCACTGAAGATTGGCGATTTTTTCATTGCAGGATTATCCTGTGGGAAAATCAGAACCCTTATTGATGACAAGGGAAAAAGCATTAAAAAAGCAGGACCTTCAACTCCGGTTGGGATTATAGGCTTTGGTAAAATGCCTTTAGCTGGTGATTACTTCCAAATAGTACCCGATGATAAGCTCGCTAAAATTATAATTAGCGAAAGGGAGGATGATGGAAGAAGTAAAATAGTAGAAAAATCAGAACTCTCTTTGGACAATTTATTTTTAGAGATAAAAGAAGGAAAGATAGATAAGTTAAATATAATTTTAAAGACGGATACACAAGGTTCTCTGGATGCTCTGCAGGAGGCTATAAAAAAGATAAGAAATGAAATTGAAGAAGTAAAAATTGACTTAATACACGCAGGTGTCGGAAATGTTAACGAAACGGATGTTATGTTAGCCCGTGCTTCCAAGGCAATAATAATTGGTTTTAATATTCGCCCTGATGCAAATATCCAAAAAATAGCTAAGTCCGAGAAGATAGACATTAGATTATACAAAATTATATATAATCTAATAGATGAAATTAAGTCCGCTTCAAAAGGTTTATTAAAACCAAAATTCGAGGAATATATATGCGGGCAAGCAGAAGTAAGGGAAATGTTTAAAATACCTAAGATTGGCACCATTGCAGGAAGTTATGTATTAAGTGGGAAGCTATCAAATAATGACAATGTACGAGTAATAAGAGACGGTAAATTGACGTATGAAGGTAAGGTCTCTTCACTAAAAAGATTTAAAGAAGATGTAAAAGAAGTTAATACTGGCTTTGAATGCGGAATTGGTGTAGAAAAATTTAATGATATAAAATTAAAAGACATACTCGAATTTTATACTTTTAAAGAAATTAAAGAAAAGTAATAAATTAGTCGTTAGTGAATAGTGAATAGTCGTTAGTAGCAAATATAAAACAACCTAGTTAGTTAGATGTTTAAGAATATAGAAGTTAAATTAGTATCGATATTAGGTTAGGAAAATAAAAGCGAAATTTGTATCTCGCTAGAAATAATTAAATGATTAGGGAATAAAAAAAGAAATATTATTTCGACTAATCTAATTGGTCAATTGGTGAATTGGCTAATTGGTAAATTGGAGAATTAAAACAATGCCAGTACCTAAAAGAAGCGAACAGTTAGAGAAGTCTCTTATAAGGGAAATTAACAATATAATATATCGAAAAATAAATGATCCAAGGATAAAATTTATCACTATAACTAGAATAAAGGCTTCGTCTGATCTAAAATATGCTGATGTTTTTGTGACCATCTTAAATGATAAGAAACAAAAAAGAAAAGCTTTAGAAGGACTTAAAAATGCAACAAAGTTTATAAGAGGTGAATTGGGAAAAGATTTAAAAATAAGATATGTACCGAATATAAAATTCATGATCGATAAGGACTTGGAACACCAATATAAATTAATGAAAATAATTACTGAAATTAATGAACCACAATTAAATTTAAAGAAAGATAAAAATAATGAATAGTTTTGATGAGATTAGCAAAGTACTGAAGAAAAACAATAATTTTTTAATAACTTCTCATATAAATTTGGATGGAGACGCAATTGGTTCTGAACTTGCCTTTTATTCCATATTAAAAAAACTAAAGAAGAAAGCCATTATATTAAATCAGGGTAAATTGCCAAAAGTATATGATTATTTACCCGGCGTTAATAAAGTACAATATTTAAAGGATAATTATATTGACACGAAAAGCATAGATGTGGGAATAGCACTTGATTGTAGTAATGTAAAAAGAATGGGAAAGACCTACGAAATATTTAGAAATATAAAAACCGTAATAAATATCGACCATCATACGAGCAACGAAAACTTCGGAGATTTAAATTATGTGGATAGTTCTGTTTCTTCGGTCGGAGAAATTATCTATGAATTGATTAGATATATAGATATAGATTTATTAGATAAAGATATTTCTACCTGTTTATTCACCTCTATATTAACTGATACCGGATCCTTTAGATATTCAAACGTAAGTTCAAAGACATTTAATACAGCTGCCGATTTAACTTCTTTTGGGATAAAGCCACATTTAATTGCCGCTAATATTTACAATAGAAATACCTATCCCGGATTAAAATTATTAGGAGAAGCTCTGTCGACTTTAGAGGTGACAGACTCTAATTATGTTTCATGGCTAACTATTACCCGAAAAATGTTAAATAATACTAAAGCAAATGATGAAGAGATAGAAGGAATAATTGATGTTGCCACAACTTTAGATAATAATGAAATTTCAATCTTATTCAGAGAAACTAAAGATAATAAAATAAAGATTAGTTTTCGCTCCAAAGGTAATTTTGACGTAAATAAATTTGCCGGAAAATTTAATGGTGGCGGCCACCCAAATGCTGCCGGTTGTTTATGCTCGGGAAAGATGTATAAAATTAAAGATAAAATTCTATCCGAGTTAATGAAGGATATTAAGCACCCTGGATATAAAAATTAGTTACCTGGTTAACTGGTTAAAAAAATCAGAAGCTAGAATACTAAATCCGATTATTTTTATCTCTTTATTTAAAGCTGTAAACCGAGAACTGAAAAGTGAAAACTTGAATTTATGCTAACGATTATATTAATTGGTAAATAGGTAAATTGATTAGCTGGTTTAGAAAATAATATACAGTAAATAAAAAATACTATAATAATAGAAAAGATGATTGTAATATAAAATGAACGGTATTTTAAACATATGCAAACCAAAGGGAATCAGTTCATATCAAGTCGTGAAAGAAGTTAGAAATATATTAAATATTTCTAAAGTGGGGCATACAGGGACATTAGATCCCTCTGCTTCCGGTGTCCTATTGATATGTTTGGGGAAAGCTACAAAAATAGCTGAATTTTTGGTAGGTATGAAAAAAAAATATCAGGGAGAGATGATCTTAGGTGTAAGTACTGATTCCCAGGATGCAGAAGGCAAGATTATTGGGAAAAAGAAAGTCGGCACCGATATTGATGAAAAAAGGATTAGAGATATATTCAAAAAATACGAAGGTACGATTAGCCAGATACCTCCTATGTTTTCAGCAGCCCATTATAAGGGAAAAAGATTATATCGTCTCGCCAGGGAAGGAATAGAAGTAAAAAGAAATCCCAGGGAAGTAAAAATATATCAGTTTAATTTATTAAATTATAGCCAAAGGGTAAATCCTATAGTTAAATTCGAAGTTGTTTGTTCAAAAGGAACATACGTTAGAACATTATGTAACGATATAGGTAATGAATTAGGTTGCGGCGCGCACTTATCGAGTTTAATAAGAAGAGAGGTTGGTAATTTTAGCATTGAAGATTCGATAAATTTTGAGGAATTTAGAAAGGATAAAATCTTAGCTAAGCGATATCTTATTAGCATTGATTCCGCCCTTGAAGGATTAAATAAAATAACTGTAAAAAGTGAAGCAATTAGAACCGCTTTAAACGGCGGGGTTATATCAAGTGAACAGATTGTTAAAATTCCGGAAGAGCTAAAGACAGGAAAAGATAAATTTGTTAAAATGTTTGACGTAAAAGGTAATTTGCTGTCAATTGGCACTTCGATTAAAAAGGATGGGGAAAATACTATCTTTAAGCCGGTTAAGGTTTTTAGAAATTCCTAATCTTGCTAATTCGATGTAAATAAAAAATAATAGGCTAAAAACTTAAAACTAAAAGCGAAAAACCATAATTCAAAATTCAAAAC
>Ga0307992_1002071_pt1 | contig 11572 bp, 10 predicted proteins | sample EllFjometagen133_FD_203162 | JGI IMG/M metagenome (GOLD analysis project Ga0307992, IMG submission 203162) | Marine microbial communities from Ellis Fjord, Antarctic Ocean - #133 | ecosystem: Environmental > Aquatic > Marine > Unclassified | place: Southern Ocean | collected 2014-10-08
ACTTAAGGAGGGGAAGTGTTATCTCTTAAATTTAAACAAATAATAGTAAGCTTATTACTTTTATTGCTTATTTTCGCAACGCAGGCTTGGGCTCAGGAGGCGGTTGTTGTTATTGGCCAGGATCTTAAAGTTTATGCCAGGGCAATGGAGGGATTTAAAGAGGGTTTTAACTTTCCTTTTAAGGAATTTACCTTAAGTAGTGCGACCCAATCTGATGATGAGATACTTGATGAAGTGGCATTGGTCTCACCAAAACTTATCTGTGCTGTCGGGCCAAAGGCAGCACAGGCAGTTAAGATTAAATTTCCGGACATTCCGCTTGTATTTACACTTGTGAGTAATCCGTATCAATATAATCTCAATGATAAAAATATAAGCGGAATTTCTCTGGATGTCTCTCCGGAAGATCAGTTCTCGTATCTTAGAAAAATATTACCCCAGGCAACTACATTGGGAGTGATATATAATGCTGAGCGAAACGAGAATATGATTATTGAGGCAGAAGAAATAATTAAGAAGTATGGTTTTAAGCTGGTTAAAAAAGTGGTCGAAGATAAAAGCGGAGTTCCGGATGCTATAGATTTTTTTGAAAGCCAAAAGGTTGACGCTTTTTGGATTATTACCGATCCGGTTGTTGCTAATAGTGTTGTACTGGAAAGACTTTTGCTTTATTCTTTTTCAAATAAAGTACCACTGGTATGTCCTGCGGCTATATTTGTCAAAAAAGGAGGACTGTTTAGTGTAAGCGTCAGTTATAAAAAACTTGGAGAGCAAATGGCTGATATTGCCAATAAGGTCTTTTTAGGAGTAAAAAGAATTGAGGATTTTGGTATTCTTTGGCCGGAAAATGCGCGGCTGACCATCAACATGAATACAGCTAATAAGCTGGGTATTACTGTTTCAGACGAGGTGCTTGCTACGGCAGGGAAGGTATTCTCCGATTAAGAAATATTAATAATTTGCCTTCAAAGGGGATATATGAGAAATAAGTTGATGATGAGTATTAGGGGCAAGTTCATGGTCTTTGTAATTTTAACCATGTCTTTTCTCGGCATAATACTTACCGGTGTTTCAATTTTTCAGCAAGGGAAGATTCTTGAAAGTCTAGAGCGGGCACTTATTGCACGTGGTCAGTTTTTAAGTGATAGTATTTCGGCGCAAAGCGTTCTGGGAATATTTTTAAATGATACCGCAGGTCTGAAAAAAATAACTTCAGATTCAGTAGCCGATATTGATAAAAAGTATTTTGCTTATATTGCCATAAGTGACGGGGAAAATGAATTACTAGCCGGTAAGCCCATGGCAGACATTCCTATTGATGTAACAAACCTGGCCCGAGCATCTAATTCTCCTGAAACAAAGATGTATTTTGTTAATAATAAGCGTTATTGCGAATTTATTGCGCCTGTTTTTTCTAAAAAACAAGAAGCTGCTTCTGAAGAAATGGGATTGTTCGGGATGGATGATGAGAAAATCGGCAATAAAAATACATCAAGAGAAAAGATCGGGGTAGTGCGTTTTGGAATGCTGTTTAATGATATTGATGTGCAGGCTCAGAGACTTATAATCACAAATCTTTTGCTATTGGTTTTTGTAGTTATTATTTGCACGGTAATGACTTTTTTCTTTTTCACCTCTCTTATTACAGTACCGACTCGAGAATTAATACATGTGGCAACTGCGGCTGCCGGGGAAGGGGATCTTACGCAAACAGTCAAAGAGGCTAAATCAGGTGATGAGATCGGGTTATTGCTTTCTGCGTTCAATGTGATGATAGAGAATTTGCATAATATTGTATTTGAGGCCAGGAAGAATTCTTTTAGGATAAATAATATGTCGCAGGATCTTTCCTCTACTGCCGAGGAAATGAATGCTTCTACAGAAGAAATATCGTCTACTATTCAGTCAATTAGCCGGCAGATAGTTGAACATGCAGAAAGCATGAACGGAACTTCCGAGATAATTAAAAGACTTGATACCTCTGTTAAGCAGGTAGCTAAAAATGCTGCAGAGGGCGTGAATGCGGCTGATCAAACAAGTGAATTAGCCAGAAAGGGCACAGGGGCTTCGGAAGAAGCTGTAGAGAGAATCAAAAAAATCAATTCTGTGGCCAATGAAATGTCTAATGTTGTAGGGAAGCTCGGGGAGAGATCTGTTCAGGTAGTTGAAATAGTTGGAGTAATAACAAGCATTGCCGATCAAACTAATCTGCTTGCTTTGAATGCGGCCATAGAAGCAGCTCGTGCCGGTGATGCCGGCAGAGGCTTTGCTGTTGTGGCTGAAGAGGTTCGAAAGCTTGCGGAAAATTCTGCTAAAGCAGCTGAGCAAATAGGCGGGCTGATAAGTTCTATTAATGAGGAAACAGAAATAGCCGTAAAGTCTGTGCAGGAGGCATCAAAGGAAGTAGGCGAGGGAATCTCGATCATTGAGGATGTTAAGTTAAGCCTGTCCAGCATTCTAAAGGCAGCTGAATATACAGCGGCTCAGGTTAAGCAAATAACTGTTGCGGCTCAAAATCAGCTTGATAATACTAAAGAGGTAAATAAAGCTATTGAAGGTGTTTCGATAAGTGCAAATAAGTCAATTGCCTCTGCGCAGGAGGCCTCAAGTTCTATTGAGGGAATGTCTGCCTCGATGCAGGAGATGTCCGGCAATACCCAAGAATTATCCCAGGTGGCATCTACCTTGCAGAAAACAGTTGAAAAATTTAAAGTCAAGGAAGATGTCTGAGTTAAAGCCTATTAGTTTATTTTTATTGATTTCCTTCCTGAAGATTACGATATGTTTGACCCCTGACCGAATAGAATTCCTGATATTTTAATATTAAGTAATTAAAAATAATACTACTAAATGTTTATTATTTGACAATTTGTAGTTTTCATGTTAACATAATTTTTTATTCCTATAATTTAAGTGTCAATGGATTAAACAATGAGGCGGTAAAATGGGAAAATATGTTATCCTAAAGAAGACAGATTTTAACGAATTCATTGAAAAACTTGCCAAAATTAAGCCGGTTGTTGCTCCGGTAGCAAAGGGAAAGAAAAGCTTTGCATTTGCTGAAGTCACTACAGGTAAAGAAGTTGCAGTAGATTATATTCCGACCATATTACCTCCAAAAAAGTATTTTCTGCCCCAAAAAGAAAAAATCCTTGAATTTAATAAGAAAAAACAGGAGTGGACACCGGTACTGGAATATTCGGAAAAAATAATCTTTGGTGTGCATACCTGTGATCTTGCCGGTATTCAGAGCCTGAATATCGTATTTACTTCCAAACCAAAAGATATTAATTATATTGTTCGAAAGGATAAACTGGTTATTATCGGACTTGAGTGCAATCATTACTGCGATGAATATGCGTCTTGTGCTGTTATGGATAATCATTTGCCTAACGGAGGATATGATTTGTTCTTCACTGATCTGAAAAAGTACTTTATGATCCATGTCAATACTCTGGCCGGAGAAGAAATAATCAGTAAGATCAAGCTTTTTGAAGAAGCTAAACCCATAAATTTTCATGATCTGGAGGCCTTGCGAGAGGAAAAACGTAAAATTTTCAAGGATGAAGTAAAAGTAGGACATAAAGCATTAAAAGATTTGTTTGAAAAATCTGTCAATAGCAATGTCTGGAAAGAACTGGATAAGCGCTGCGTTTCCTGCGGAAACTGTACAAATGTATGTCCTACTTGCTATTGTTTTGATGTCAAGGATGATATAAACCTTGATTTTAATACAGGCAGTCGTTATCGGGTCTGGGATTCATGCCAGAATGAGGATTTTGCTAAAGTAGCCGGAGGGGAGAGCTTTCGCGAAAATAGAGGCCAGCGTCAGCTGCATAGACATATGAGAAAATTTAATTATCCTGTTGAAAAATTCAGCAGATATTTTTGTACCGGCTGCGGACGATGCTCAAGAACATGCATGGCCGGGATAAACTTAAAAGAAACGATTAATGCCTTAGCAGAGGAAAAAAAATGAAACAAGTATCTTTAAAAGAATCGGAATATTCCGTAAAAAAAGGGAAGATTGTTCGGACAAAACAGATGACTGAAATGGAGAAGTTGTTTGAGATTTCTTTGTCTAATGGAGAAGCTCTGGATCATGAGCCAGGTCAGTTTGTCATGATTTCTGTACCCGGAGTGGGTGAGGCGCCGATTTCGGTATCATCATCGCCTACTACTAAACGAAGTACTTTTGAACTGGTAGTGAGAAACGCGGGTATGCTTACAGGGTCTCTGCATAAGCTTGAAAAAGGGGATACGGTTGGAATTCGCGGGCCCTTTGGCCATGGTTTCCCTACTCAGATATTAGAAGGAAATGATCTTATGTTTATCGCTGGAGGCTTAGGTATTGTTCCTTTGCGTTCGCTTATAAATTTTGTTATTGATAATCGGAGAGATTATGGCAAGGTTAATATCCTTCTGGGCTGTAAGACTCCCCAGGATATGCTTTTTGGGGATGAAGTAAAACAATGGGAAGAGAGACTTGATGTTAATTTCCACTGCACTGTTGATAGATCAGATCCTGAGTGGAAGGGCAATGTTGGGCTTATTACCTCGCTTATTCCGGGGGTAAATCTGGATTCTAACCGGACATTTGCTGTGGTGGTCGGTCCCCCGATAATGTATAAATTTGTAATTGCAGAACTGTTAAAAAAGAAAATTCCCCAGAGGCAGATACTCCTTTCTTTGGAAAGACATATGAAATGCGGTGTTGGCAAATGCGGCCACTGCCAGGTAGGTGAGTATTATTGCTGTCAGGATGGGCCGGTATTTACTTATGAACAAATCAAAGGAAAACACGAGGCATTATAATTATGAAAAAAACAAAAGTTGCATTTTTTGATTTTACATGCTGCGAGGGTTGTCAGCTTCAGATCGCGAATATGGGTGAGATGCTTCTTGATGTGCTTGATCTTATCGAAGTGGTGGAATTTCGCGAAGTGATGAGTGAGAAATCCAATGATTACGATGTTGCTATTGTTGAGGGGAGTATCACCACACCGCATGGGGTAGAAAGAATAAAGAAGATAAGAAAAACAGCAAAAGTTTTAATTGCTTACGGGTCTTGCGCCGCGATCGGCGGAATTAACGGAATGAAAAATAATTTTAAGCTTAAAGATATCAGAGAATATGTGTACCAAAAAGACGCGAAACATTTTGATACTATTCCTACACGTGCTGTGCATCAGGTAGTACCGGTGGATTATACTGTGCCCGGATGCCCTGTGTATATTCCTGAATTTGTGCAGGTTTTAAAGGCGGCTTTATCAGGGCTGCCTTATAATGTCCCGGATTATTCGGTTTGTGTTGAGTGTAAGCTCAATGAAAATGAATGTATGTTTGATAAAGGAGTGACATGTCTTGGGCCGATTACTCGCGCGGGGTGTAATTCCTGGTGTATAAATAACGGTAATATTTGTTATGGATGCCGCGGTATGGTCAGTAATCCAGCTGTTAATGGGCAGAAGGACATACTGAAAAAACATAAAATTTCGCTTGAGTGGATTGAAAATAAAATGAATATGTATAACAAAGCGCGAGAACTTGGGGAGTTAAAAGAAGATGGGTAGGAATGTTAAGGTTAATGTAGAGTATCTTACTCGTGTCGAAGGGCATGGGAATATAGTTGTTAATGTTAAAAATGGTAAGCTTGAAGAATGCCGTTTAGATATTGTTGAATCGCCGAGATTTTTTGAAGGCATGCTTTTGGGACGTTCTATTTTTGAAGCGCAGCATATTACAAGCCGTATTTGCGGAATATGCGCTTGTGGTCATACCCTTGCCTCTATACAGGCAGCGGAAGACGCGATCGGTTTTATCCCCTCAGCACAAACTACGCAGTTAAGGAAATTGCTGCTGCATCTGGAAAATCTGGATTCGCATCTTTTGCATATATATCTTCTGGTTGCGCCTGATCTGCTGGGAGTAAAAAGCTTTGTGCCGCTTATAAAAACACACAATGATGTAGTGCGCCGTGCATTGCGCATGAAGAAATCCTGTAATGATGTTTGTGATATCCTGGTGGGGCGTCATGTCCATCCGATAAGTGCTATTGTCGGAGGTTTTACAAAATTACCTAAGAAAAAAGATCTTGATGCAATGCTTGTTCTCTTAAAGCTGCTTAGAGCGGATATGAAACCTACTATTGAGCTTGCTAAAACACTGGTATTCCCACAGTTTGAGCGAGACACAGAATATGTTGGTCTGGTCAATGATACAAATGAATATCCGATGTTATCAGGCGATCTTGGGTCAACAGACGGCCTGCGCATGGACAAGAGGGATTACAGAAAAATCACAAATGAGTTTATCGTGCCCCATTCATCGGCAAAGCATGCAAAGGCCAGCCGTGAATCTTATATGGTTGGGGCATTGGCTAGAATTAATCTTAACTTTGATAAGCTGCACCCGAAAGCAAAGGCAGTTGCAAAGGCAATAGGGCTTAAGCCTATAACTACTAATTCTTTTTTGAATACCGCGGCACAGCTGGTTGAGTGTGTGCATTCAGTGGAAGATTCGATTCGGATAATAGAAGAGTTCAAGGATAAAGGGGTAGATTATTCCCAGGAGATCGTAGTCGGTTTGAATGAAAACGGCGCGATAAAAGTCAATGCCGGCATTGGAGTAGGCGCGGTTGAAGTTCCCCGTGGAATACTTTTTCATGAGTATGAAGTCGATAAAAAAGGTAAGATCGTAAACGCTAACTGTATTATCCCAACTGGACAGAACTGCAATAATATAGAAAAGGATATGCAAAAACTTATTCCGGAAGTGCTTGATAAAAAGCAGGAGGAGATAACATTGCTAATGGAGATGCTCGTACGTGCATATGACCCATGTATTTCCTGCTCGGCACATTTTCTTAATGTCAAATATGTTAACGGCTGATATAATTGAAGTACTTAAATCTATTCCCGGCAGTAATTTAATTATTACTGTCGGGAATTCTTTTAGAAGTGATGATGGGGTCGGCCCTTATCTGGGCAAGAGCCTAAAGCTGATAAAAGGGCTTAAGGTTATTGATGCTGGAATAAATCCTGAGAACATCATTGATGAAGTGATTGATTTAAAGCCAAAGAGAATTTTAATTTTTGATGCAGCTGATTTTAAAGCTAAAGCAGGCCAGGTGCGCATAATTCCCAAGGAATGCATTCCTGAGACTACGATCAGTACTCACGCTATACCCTTAAATGTTATAACGGAACTTATTTCCAGCACTATTGATACATCAATAATTTTCATCGGTATTCAAGCCAAGTCATTTGATATGGGCGATGGCCTGAGTGATGAGGTGAAGATATCCGCGGATGAGATAGTTGAGATTATTAGGGGGATTGCGCATTAGCCTTTGGCTGATAGCTGTAAAAAGTAGCGAGAAACGAGAAAGACTAGGACGAGAGACGCAATATAGTTACGAATTATGAATTACGAATGAAAAGCGGGAAAACTCGAGGGATGAAGGACGATCGTCCGCCAAAGAACGGCGAGACTAGGACGAAGGACGCTGATTCAAGTAAAAAGTAAAAAGTAAAAAGAGAATAAGCTAATGGTCGATGGCTGATAGCTAATAGTAAAGATTGTGTTATCCTGAAAAAGGTTGACAGAAAATAAAGTAACCGCGGATGAACGCTGAGGAAAAGAAACAATAAAAAGGAATAATTTATTGGATGTTCATTAAGTTGATCATAGGGTTAAAAGTAGTTAGGTCTTAAAAAATGAAAATTTATACTCAAGCCTGCTGCTTATGCTGGCGAGTGTAATAAATCATACTAAACGTAATGGTTGGGTGAAAAATACAAAACTTTTACCACAGAGAACACAGAGAGCACGGAGAAAAGCAGTTGTATTATAATTAATTATATGTAGTAAGTTTTAAATGATTATATGCTCATTCGACGTTGTCGAATATTATTTTATTAAAAAGTGCTAAAAAATAAAAATAAGTTTTTATTTTTTTATCTTTTTAAAAAAAATAAGCGCTAATAATAGCGCTTAGAGCATAGAATCATTTCTCTGTGGAACTCTGTGTGCTCGGTGGTGGAGTAAGAATGAACGTAATATCTGTGTTCATCAGCGTTTATCGAGCTTATTTATCTTCTTAAGCGGGCGGTTAATTAATTTTTCCAAATTGATTGATTGAATTTTTTATGCTTAAAAGTGTCCCCGTCGCAAAAAGGCGGGACAGGAACTATTTCAGGCCAAGACATGAATATAGACCATTAGCCCTTGGCTATTAACTATTAACTATTTACTATTAAAAGGAGTTTATTATGCACGAAATGCATCTAATGAAGGATTTGCTTAAAGATCTACTGAGGCTTATTGAAGAACAGCATACCTCAAAAGTAACCAAGGTCTATCTTATAATGGGTGAATTTACGGAGATAAACGAGGAAATACTGCGTTTTTACTTCAAGGAGCATAGCAAGAATACTTCACTTGAAGACGCGCAATTAGATATAAAAAAATCTCCTACTAGAGAGCTGCGGCTGCTTTCTTTTGACTGCGAATAGCCCTTGTGTGAAAAATGCTTTTTTTTAAAGTGATTTCTGCTATAATATCGATATAAATGCGATTTGCGAATATCAAGATATCCTATAAAGAGAACGCAGGAGGATATTCTGATTTAGTTATATCCGATAGGGTCGTAACCGAGCTTAAAGCTTTCACCGGTAATATACCTGCTGTATTTGAATTACAGGTGCTATCTTATCTCAAAGCATCAGGATATAAAGTCGGATTATTGATAAACTTTGGCAATAAGAGCTGTCAAGAGAGAAGATTAATGGTTTAATCTTCGTAATCTATTGTTAATCATTGTAATTGGGGTATAATCCATTTATACTTTATGATTAAGATTATACCAGGAGAGAGTATGATTTTTTTAACCGGTGGCGCCGGATTTATAGGGAGTTGTTTTCTCTGGAAACTGAACTCTGAAGGTATTAGCGATATTATTGTTGTCGATGACCTGGATAATAGCGATAAATGGAAAAATCTCCAGGGCAAGAAATTCAGAGATTATATACAGAAAGATGAATTTCTGAGATTGATAAGCGAGAACAAATTACCTAAACCTAAACATATAGTGCATATGGGCGCATGTAGTTCTACAACAATTACAGACGGCGATTATTTTATTAAAAATAATTATGAGTATTCAAAAATTCTCGCTGATTGGGCATTAGAGCATAATGCTCCTTTCCTTTATGCCTCATCTGCCGCTACTTACGGCGACGGCAGCAATGGTTATGATGATCAGGATGAGGTAACAAAAGTTCTGCGGCCTTTGAATATGTATGGTTTTTCAAAGCAGCTTTTTGATATGTGGGTGCTCAATAACGGCTATGAAAAAAAAGTAACCGGTATAAAATTTTTCAATGTATTCGGTCCGAATGAGTATCACAAGGATGAAATGCGTAGTATTGTCTGTAAAAAGTTCCAGGAAGCAGCGACTGATGGGTGTATTCGCTTATTCAAATCTTATAGAAAAGAGTTTAAACACGGAGAACAAAAAAGAGATTTTATATATGTAAAAGATGCCATAGAGATAATGTTCTATCTCTTTAGTAATCCCGGGATTTGCGGTATATTCAATCTGGGGACCGGTATTGCGCATACCTGGAATGAATTGGCTGGTGCTATGTTTAAGGGTTTGGAAAAAACAGCTAAGCTTGAATATATTGAAATGCCCCAATACCTGCGCCCAAAGTATCAATATTTTACCCAAAGCAAAATGGATAAGATAAGGCAAGCCGGGTGTGATTTTAAATTCACAAGCCTTGATGCTGCTGTGGCGGATTATATATTATACCTTAAAAATAACGATTATTTATAATCATAATTTATTGAGAAACAATGCAAGAGCAATTTACAGCTTTAATAGAAGCCCATAAAAGCCTTAATGCCCGGATGGCATGTTTTGGCGGTTGGCTTATGCCCATACAGTATAAAGGCATTATTGCCGAACATATTTGGACAAGAAATTCAGTGTCTTTGTTTGATATATGTCATATGGGAGAATTTAAGCTGAAAATTGCCCCAGGCGATCGCTGTCTCGAAGCAATCCTTACCATTAATTTATCAAAAATGCCTGCAATGAGCTGCCGTTACGGATTCATACTTAATGATAAAGGCGGGATCATTGACGATGTAATTATTTATAAAGAAAATGAAGGTAATTTCATGCTGGTTGTCAATGCGGCTACAACATCCGGAGATTTTGCCCATATAAGCCAATATCTAAGTGTGGATGCACAGATAGAGGATATATCCAGTAATACGGCTAAAATTGATCTTCAGGGGCCGCTTTCAAGGCAAGTGCTGGAAAGTATTCTGGGTGCTGATATCGTGAAACTTGAGTATTATACCTTTGGATTTTTTCCCCTACTTGGGCAAAGTTGCATAATCAGCCGCACGGGATATACAGGCGAGCTTGGCTATGAACTGTATATATCAAGGGAAAAAGTAAGACAATTGTGGGAGCTGCTTTTAAAAGATAAAAGGGTCGAACCTGCAGGACTCGGGGCACGTGACACATTACGCCTTGAGGTTGGATATCCGCTTTATGGTGCTGATATAGATCAAAACCGAAATCCGATCGAAGCAGGCCTTGGCATTTTTGTTGATTTTGAAAAGGATTTCAAAGGCAAGGCCGCATTAGAGAAATTTAGAATAGCAGGTACCCAGGAAATAATGAGCGGATTTATCACTAAATCAAGAAGAGCTCCGCGGCATAATTATAAAATTTATAATAACGCAAAACAGATTGGCATTGTAACCAGCGGATCTTTTTCCCCGAGTTTGTTATGCGGTATCGGCATGGGTTATATTGATAAAGAGTTTGCTTCTTTAGGAACGGGATTGGTTTTAAAAGACGGCAATGTGGAAATCGAAGCAGAGGTTGTCAAAAAGCCATTTTACAAAAAGGGAACAGCTAGGATATAAGTAAAAAGTAAATAAGCTAATGGCTAATAGTCGATGGCTGATAGTAAAAAACCGAAGGACGATCCTCCTTCGCTACCAACTTCGCCAAGGCTACGAAGGTCAGGAAAGCTATGGAGGACAGGGGGACGATAATTCAAGTAAAAAGTAAAAAGAGAATAAGCTAATGGCCAATGGTCGATGGCTGATAGTAAGGATGGGCTATCATGAAAAAGGTTGTGTGTAGGTGAGAACAGAGGTGGGGAATTAAGGCAAATAGATAATTTTACACTCAGCATGATTTTCCCCTTAAAGGAAAAATGTCGGGGCCGATAAATCAACCCCGAATTTACAGTGCTCTGAGAACTCACCCCGCGAAAAACAGCGGGGCTCAGACACTCATCGCAAATAAGCGAGTATCTGTAAATTCAGGTTTAATTCATCTAAAATCATAGAAATCGTTTAAAAATCAGCTATTTGCCATGAAAGCATGTTGATAAAGTAAATTATAATGTCCCCGCCGCAAAAAGGCGGGACAGGCAACTATATTAGGACAAGACATGGCCGATCGTCCGCCAGTAAACGGCGAGATTAGGACGAGGGACGCTAATTCAAGTAAAAAGTAAAAAGAGATGAATATTATAAG
>Ga0307992_1002072_pt1 | contig 11571 bp, 14 predicted proteins | sample EllFjometagen133_FD_203162 | JGI IMG/M metagenome (GOLD analysis project Ga0307992, IMG submission 203162) | Marine microbial communities from Ellis Fjord, Antarctic Ocean - #133 | ecosystem: Environmental > Aquatic > Marine > Unclassified | place: Southern Ocean | collected 2014-10-08
TAAGGTGTGCAAAAAACCAATTCTAGATCGAGGTAGATCTGGGAATCGACAAACTCATCCTGAATGTCTCCCTGAAAATATTCTGAAAGCCAAACAAAGAGCAACCAAGAAGCGGTTGTACGAGTCGACGTCTGGCAAGATTAAGATCAAGAAAGAGTTTTTCAATATGTCAGATTTGCAAAAAGCATCACCGGACAAAGCAGCGCGGATGATTGGAACGATGGAAAGACAATGAGTAGAACCCGTGAGCAAGACCGTGAGTATTGGAAGCAACGGAAAGCATGGTTGAAAGAAAAACCGGCAGGGCTGAATGTGAAGACTTCGTTTTGCAGAGCTGACATACAGCGTCCGCGCAGCCCAAACAAGGTAATTGAGATTGTTCAGGGGATTCTTGATGGAACATACACGCTTTGTCCATGAAATATTATTACACAAAAGAGAGAGGTCGGTGTTCAGTATGGATGTGATGTGAAAAAAAACCTAACTCTATTAGCATTCATTGGGTCTCTGTGCGAATTGTGCAGAGACCCAAAAAATAGTTTAAAAATGTGAGTGACAGAAATTGATTTGTGGGTTAACGAGTAGCAGATGAAAAAAGAGACTAAAAAAACAAAAGTCAAAACAACGAAAAAAGTTGCATTAAAAACGAAGGCACGGAAGCCAGCTAAGGTCGCACGGAAGCGACCAATAAAGCGTAAGGGTAAGCGGGATGAAAAGAAAATGCACACATCCCGTTGCAGTGTGTGTAAGTCTGAGCACAGGAAGATAATTGAAGCCAGGTATAAGAGTGGGGAACCGGGATGGAAGATAGTTGATGATTATCGTGGTATTTCCAACTCTGGGCTTGGCCGTCATGCGAAGTTTTTTCAGTTAAAAATCAAACGCGACAATGAAGCGTTCTTGGATCGATTGTTGATGCAGGCTGATGAGGATGGCCTACGGCTTGATGAGCGGTCTCTGCTGCCAGCGTTGAAGATGAGCTTACAGAAAGATGGTAAAGTTCCTGATGATCCCGCAAAAGAGATCAATCTGAAAATCCAGATTGAACAGGAACGAAAAGAAAAGCAGAAGCGTGGGTTGGAAAGATTTGGTATCACACTGGTAGAGGAGAATGAAAGTGCGGGTTGATTCAAACCTAAAGGTAAAACGAAAATCTCTGGTATGTGTAATCATGCTGGTGGTTTTATTTAATAGTTGGTGTATAGCAATGGAACCAAGTAATAAGTTAAACAAAATTGAGTATTTTGTTGCGACATATCTTGATCATTATCTGTTCAATAAAGTAGCGGGGTTTCATCGGGATTGGTACAGGGAACTTGGCGATAAGACAGTACAGTTCTTATGTCTTGAGGCTGGTCGTGGCGGTGCGAAAACAACAGTTGCGGCGGTAGGTTATGGACTGTATGAGATATGCGAAGCAATGGATCCGTCTGGTTTTTACGAGTTGCAGGTAGCTTCGAGATCTGCCGGTGCTACGGGAACAGCAACAAAAATTATGGCAAAGATCAAACGTGAGCTTGAGAATAATCGATGTCTTATTGCTGATTACGGATTGACGCGTGGTAAGTATTGGGGCAACGAACATATTCAGATAGTTCGCGCCGATGGTATGACTGTTGATTTCTACTGTGTTGGAAAACACTCAAGTATTCGTGGATCTCGTGGAACGGTGTTGATTGATGATCCTCAGAACAAGGCTGATTGCAGGTCTGAGACTGTCTTAACGGCAGATGAGGAGTGGTTACTTACTGATGTATTACCTGTAATTATTAAAAACCAACGATTGATATTTATCGGCACACCGATTTCTCCGATTTCTTTGTTGTCAAAAGTTAAGGCGATGGAAGATTTCAAGGTTGTTTCGTCACCTATGGAAGATGAGAACGGAAGCTCACGTTGGCCCGAACAGTACTCCAATGAATTCCTGGAAAAACGAAGGCGCATGTTGGGTAATGATCTTTACGCTGCTGAATATTTATGTGCCCCGAAGGTTTCCGGGAATCCTGTGTTCAGGGAAGAATGGTTTCCAACTTATGATCCTAAGGCGGTGCAGTTCGAACGCATGATGCGTGAAGGATTTTACATTGTTGGGGGTTGGGATGGTGCGGAATCCAAGAGAACACAGGCGGACAATTCAGCGCTGGTAGTATTAGCAGCAACATTTGATAAGGAACCCGCTGTGTACTGTCTCACCTGTAAGGCAGATAAGTGGTCAACCCACGATGGCGCCAGTAACATTGTTCGAGAGTACGAGAGATTCAAGTGGACTCGGTTAATTATGGAGTCTCGTGTTAAACCACCGAGTAAGGATGCAATGCTTGAAGAGGTGGAGGATCTTGAGAGGATTCAAAACATCAATGTTGGTGCTATTCCTGTTCGTCCGGAGAAAGACAAAGTGACACGGGCTATGTTGGTTCAGTCGTGGTGTCAGCAGGGACGTGTGCATATTAACAAAAACGATCCTGCTCAGGCTGCATTATTAGACGAATTGATCATGTTTACAGGTACGCAGATATTCCATGATGATAGGGTGGATGCGTTTGTTTACGCGCTCAATGATATTATACGAAATTTCGATGGTCGCAAAGAGGAGGAGTCGAGTGAGCCTGCATTTATGGATGATGCTGATAAATATATGAATGAAGTTCAGGGGGGTGGGTACGCATGAAATTTACACTTTCAGAGATAGCAACGCTTGAAGCCCATCACTGCGCATTGGTGTATGTTCGTGAGGATATCCCAGTGGGAGAATTGGTGCAGGAATTAACCAGTGTGGAACCTATTTCCCAGTTGTTGTATGCGTCAACGGAAACATGGCGGAACACATTACAGTTGTTGGAACAAATGAAAGGTCGACCAGGTGGCTACACTCAGTAAATTTGATGCAATAGCTTCGGTTGAGCGACGGTTTGAGGCGACTGTGGAAGTAAGTCTCGATTCCCCACCTGGTGTGATATACTTTTTGGATGGTGATGGTCATTGGCTTTTGGATTTGAATACTGGATTGAGTAGTAAACCATACCCATCGGGGAGGATTATTGTGGGGCATCCTGAAACGATAGCCAAGTTAGCTAAACGATATGACGTTGTTTGGCCGAGTGTTGAGAGTTCTATTATTGTGAAGGGATAATATGGCTTTTGTAGACTATGACAGTTCGGACGCATTAAAGTTGGTCAACCATGCAGCGGAAATGGCGCGTAGTGTACAGGACAAACGTAATGAGATTTGTACACGGATGGACATGTTGTATCATGGTGTGCCAAAGACAATTCGTCGTGATCCTCGTAGGTACAATCATTTTATGCCCAAGCCATTTACGTCAGTTGAAACACTGGTACCGAGATATATCAGAGCCAACCATGGAATACGTCCATTTATACCGATCGAGGCGAAAAACAAAGATGAATTTGGGTATCTGGCTGATTTACATTCGGAGTTGTACGATCACTATCTGGACAAGGCTGGGTTTTTAGAGGCGCGAATTCTTCAGACTAAGATAGCGGTTGTGCAAGGCACCGCGTTTATGAATACGTTGCCTGATTTTGAGGATGTTGAGGAAAGATATGTTGACTGGTCGAGTGGTCAGCCGGTTGTTACGACGCGAAATGCAAAGAGATTCAGGTTATTGGTTGAAACGTGGGCTCCATGGGAAGTATTGTTTCATCCAAGGGCAACGGGACTTGCGAGAAAAGGGCAGTGTAAGTATGCAATAAAGATTGGCCTGACCAGTAGGAGGGCGTTGAAGAAATTGTATGAGGCCAATCCTGACAATTACCCGGGTATAGACGTAGAAGCTTTATACAGACGACAATCTGGTGCATCAACTGAACTAACCAAACATTACGGGCTGAGGATGCTGAGGGGATTGGGACTACCGGAACCGATGACCGATGAAGACGATGAAGTATATCTCAGATATGAGTCAGAAGAAAGATATATAGATATCTTGGGTGGGGATGTTTTAATAAGGAACATTGAGCATAACCCAATGCCACACGGGCTGATCAATCTATCCAAACAAATTCATACGATAAAACCGCACACCCAGGATTGTTTTTGGGGGTATGGTGCGCTGAAGCCAGTAGAGGCAATGTTTAATTTGCGGAACGATATGATCAATAACGCGCTCGATGCGGCAGCGGCACAGACACAGTTTAGGATCTACCACGATGCAGATCAGGACCCAAATCAATTCACTACGATACCGAATGCGCGGATAAAGATAAAAAGAAAAGAAGGATCTGCACTTACGGATCATTTTTACGAATCAAAGGGTGGGTCTCTTGATAAAGAATTCTACACACTCCCAAACATAATTGACAAAGAAACGGAACGTGCGCAGGGTGTGTATGATGTTACCGCGGGAGATGCGCCGAGTCGAAGTTCTACAGCGACCCAGGATATGCTGAGAGACAAAAACGGAGATATCCGATTAGAGATGGGTGTTGTACATGATGAAATATTCCTGAGAGATATGATGGGTAAGACGGTTGATATTGTCGGTAGTAATATCACAATAGCGGATGTGGCAGAGGTTTTGGGGGTTGAGAAAGCTATGCAGATGTATCAGCAAACCCCCAATGGAATGGAGTTGGCATCACATCCGAAAAAAATACCTGGTGGATTTGATTATGCGCTCAAGGGTAAAGATAAGATCGGTCAGGAATTTATAAAACAGCAAGTTGCCAAAGAGACTGCACAAACGATCATGGGCTTCCCGACAACGATACCGGATGAATTCGAGAAGGTTTATATGGAACGTGCCGGTTATACAAAAGATGAAATCGCAAGGTGTGTACGGTCTGAGGAAGATATGATGAAAATAAGAATGGGCATGCAGGGGCAAGAGAGAGAAATGATAGAGGGTGCAGCATGAAAATCGGACCTATAAAAGTTGAGTATACACCCAAGTATGCAGGTGATAAAAAACGCTGTGAAGAGTTGTTGGCTGAAATAACAAAGCTTGTGGAAGTACAGCGCACTATAGCATCGCCAGGCTGGAAGATCACGGCTGATTGGGCCAGGAGTCAGGTCAAGCGATGGGATATGCAGCTTGCGGATATGACAGGTGATTTAGAAAGTAATGATAGAAGAATAAAGGTATTGAAGAGGCGGCGCGACGGACTTCACGATTGGATGATGTTGTTTAACGCGGTTTCATCATTACCAAATATGCAGCAAGAGCTTCAAGAAATTGAAGAAAGACAGGAAGAGTAGAGGAACCTCATGGAAGACCCAACCAATACTGAAGTAGATCCTATCGCTAACGCTCCGGATAATCCGACAGGCGTTGAGACCGATCAACCGGTGGATGGTGCTAACGCTCCGGATACTCCGACAGGCGTGGTAGAGGAAAAAGAAGAACAAGCAACTCCTGAACAGCTAAAAGAAATCAACGCGAGAAATCAGCAGTTGTATCAGAACCTTGTTCGGAAAACCAAAGAGTACGATCCGGCAATTTTCAAAGAACATCGGGAAGAAATGACCGGTGAACCGGAAAGTACTGAGTTGCCAGGATATGAATTCGAAGAGGAAGATGGTTATACAACCAAGGAAGACCTCAAAAAAGGATTCATGTCTATGGAAGAGCGGTTGTTCGAAAGAATGAATCGCGGAGAACAGGAAAAGCATAAAGCGAAAAAAGCAGACACAGCAAAGCAGGAATACACTGAATGTAATGCGGCTCTGAATGAATTTTTAGATGGCAATCAGATTCCAGAAGACGTGATGAACCATGCGATTGATTTGGTTAGGCCGATGCGGATAAATGTAGGCACAGAGGAGAACCCTACTTTGGGTGGTCCGAGTGCTTTTGTGTATGCTATTGCTACTGTTCTCGGTCCATGGATTAAGGCAAGGCAAATGAGTTTTCAAAATAAATCTCATCTTGGTAATATTGAAGTTGATGCTGCGGATAGAGGGCGTGAGGCGGGACTATTAGTACAGCCAGCCAGCGGAAGGACGGGGATATCCTCGCCTGGAGCCGGGCAGAAAAAGGCTGATGAGGTCGCGCCAGATACGCCATACGTTTATCAACGATAATAATATGTGAGATAAATTATGGATTACGAAAACGCAGCGACGATATCAACAGTTGGTGGTGCGGATGTATTCGCAACTAACGAGCTCGTCACTGACATGCACTCGAAGATATTTACGTCGTATCCGTCGATAATGCCACTGTTGGCAATTTCGACAAAGATGTCAATGGATCCGGCACACAACTATCGAGTGGATGCCCAAGAAGAGCACCGTATTCCCACAAGATTTGTTGTGGGTGTTTCTTGCGCATCGAGTGCGTCAAGTTTACAGGTAGTGGCCAATGGTACCGCGATGATCACAGGAACGGTCCTGTGGAATCCGGATACTCGTGATTACGCCACAGTGGACTCAAAGCCAACCACGAATACGATAGCGATAACAAAGAGCGCGGTTGGCTCTACTGGACAGATATGGGCATCGGGAACGGTTTTATGGGCTCTCTTGCCGAGAATTGCAGAGAACCAGGATGAAGTGTACGAGCCGGTTTCGTCAGATGACACAAATGTCTTCAACTACATTCAGTTGGTCAGAATGCAGTGTTCGATTGACCGAATGGCAGATGGCATGAAGACAGAGCATGGTGGCCCCGGTGCTTTACGTGTTCGTCGCCAACAGCAGAAGTTCTATCATGTCAAAGAGACTTTGGAGATGAGCTTGGTTGGTGGTGCCAGGAGTTCGTCAGGTACGGCACCGGCAAGCTATCGCACGTTTGGTGGACTTGACTATTTCCTCAGATCAGGGACATTATTCACGAACTTCAATGGTATTATCACGGAGTCTGGATTCAATGGTGCCCTTCAGAAGTACCACGAAGAGAATCCGGATGTGACCAACGCCATGATGTTTACATCGGGTAATGTGATGGAGCGTATCAATGACTTTGGCTCAGAGAAAATGCGTTTGTCGCCAATGTCTGAGACATACGGTATGGACATTAATACGTACGTTCGAAGAGGGATGCGTGTACCGTTGGTAGAAATGCCACTACTGACAGACCCTGAAACCCGTGGTTGGGGATTCTTGCTCGATATGGATAGGGTGAAGATGAAAGCTCAGAGTATTCTGAAGCTTATCCTTGATGCCAAGGGTGTCGGCAATTCTGAGATAATCTACGACCTGTACCGTGGTGTGTACTCTTTCCTTTTGGGGAATGAGAACCGTCACATGATGTTTGTGGGAGCTCAGAACTAAGGAGATATTCTATGTTGAAAAGATTGATCTTCTTAGTGGTTATGGGGTTGTGCGTGACGGTTGTTGGCGGTCAACTGATAGACAAAACGATAACCGTTTATTTCGGTCCTACCGACACCACTGGTGATAGCGCAATGGCCATATCCTTCAGGGTAGACAATGCTCTGGATTCGCATATGTATATGGATACATTTGTAACCGGTGCTTCGGCGGCTGATTCAACCGCTTGCTCGTGGACATCACCAGTACATTCGATGATTCTGAGGTTTGGGGCAATCACGGCTACACCAACACTGATCGATACTACCGTTGCAACGGGGCTTGGCCTTGTTGGATGTACGGCTGTATATAATACCACGACTGAGCTTGGTATGGAGTATAGCACTTCAACCGCAGCCGATGCGACACTTGAAAAGTGTGTTGATGGTTTTATAGCTGCTTGGGATGCTGTAACTATCCTTGCTGATTCGATTGATGCACAGGATAGTGTGACTTATGTAAAGTTAGTTTCGCGGTTCAGTGAGCATAACTTTGGTGCTCGATGGTCCGTACAGTTGGGTTCCAGTGCTGGTGCGCCAACCGACAGCCTTGATACCACCAGTAGCGTAGACCCTACTATTGCAATTGTTTGCGAAGGTATGGTTGCTGCTGTAAACACCGCAATGAGTGGAGTCTTAACATCTGTTACTGATACAAACGGATCGGGGGTAGTGGATTCGTTTATTGTTACATCGGATGATCCAGGGTTAGCATTTACTGTGTACTTTGGTGATTCTATATCTGACAATGGGGATACACTACATGGACAACTAAACGTAACCAGCTACAGTGGTCATACTGACACGATTGAAGAGCGTGATTTTATCAGTTTGGTCAGTCGGGCCGGTAATAACCTCTATCCTGAAATTATAAGCATTGATCTCTCGGCTGCGGACGACACGCTGGCGGGGTTCGGTGATGTTGATTCGGGGTATTTGTGGTTGTACACGGTATTTGATGATGAGTGGCACTTGATAGCATGTGACACTGTTGATTCATTACCTGTTAATCTACGGGCGGCTAACGCTGGTCCCGTAGCTGATTCACTTTACAAGACCAAATTGGCCGTTGTGTGGCGTGTGGCTGATACTGTTTCTGACACTGTTATAGACAATATCACCTACACAATAGACATAAATTGCCTGTTAGGTCCCAAATAAGGAGATTTTGTTCACATGAGAACTAACCAAATAAAAGAAGCGTATGATTTGGCTAAACCATATTCGCGTGTTGTTTCGGCAGACGATAAAGACATAGCGTTTGTGGTTCAGGCTAAACCCGACTTTCCTACAAAGGCCAGTTTTACGACAAGTACGATTGCTCTTGTGCAGGATACCAGTATGACCTTTTTGGTCGATTCCGCAGCCCCAACAGGGGTGAACGCTATTGGGTCATCGGGGGTGATTGATATATCGGCGGCTTCTTATGATACTGTTGGGGAGCTGGTGGATTACCTCAATAGAGGTCCATTCCGGGCTTATGCCCATGCTGCGCTGAGGTCTGATGACGTGGCGACTATCTTAGCCAAGGGAGCCGCTTCGTGTATAGGTGACAATGGATTAGCTTTCTATTCCGATACTTCCGCGTCAGGAACCCGTACAGTATGTTTCTCCGGAGAACATTTCGAGAACAATGGTAAGGGTGGACACAAGAAGGATTGGGATGATGCTGTCGAGAACATGATTGCCAGTATCAACATCAACCTCAACATGTCTGACAACGGGACATTGACTATCTACTCAGGTAGGCAGGGTGTAACCGAGACTGTGATACATGGTCCTGTGACTCTTACGGACGCAACAGCATTTGAGAAGAATCTTGACGGTCTTGTCGGTTCTTTCTATAAGGCTGCGAAACGTGGTGAGAGAATCATCTTGAGATGTGCCAACGATGCTGCGGAAATGGGTAGTATTACCACTTTCCATGTGTCAGGTAAGTCGGCTGTGACGAATTTGAGCAGAATAGAAGACGGCAGTGAAATGCCATAATGTATAAGTTGCTGGGGGTTGTAATGGCTCCCAGCAAAAAACGGAGGAAAGGATAATGGCGAAAGACAAGGAAAAACCAACTGAGGTAGATTCTACCGAACCGGAAAAGGACGACAAAATAGATCGTATCGAAAAACCACCGGTGTTCACGCCGAGGCTTTATTGGGCACCCGCAAGAGATTATAGGATAACAGGGTTTCCGCCAGAGATTAAAAGAGCGGGTCATATTGATCAGCGTGAGGGTGCGATTCAGTTTGGGGAGCATGTGTTTACGGCACGTAATAAAGAACAGGCTGACTTTATCGAAGGCAGTGCGAAATTCGGTAAGGGGCGTGACTGTTGGCGGATAAAAGATATGGAAGAGGCTCGTGAGTTGACTCTCGCCAGGGATACTGAAAGACAGGTTGTGAGAAACAAACCGATCAAAACGAAAGTCCAGGACGATTAAAAGGTGACCAAAAACGAATTGGCAACAATTGTAGATCGTCATCCCGCGGTGATAAAAGCATACACCGGTTTCACACAGGCCGGTGTGAAGCCGTTGTTGAAACCAGCCGAAAGGTTGGCGGCAATCGAGAAACTTATTCCTCTGGTGTGCAATAGAATCAATCTCGAATGTGATTGGGATTTCAACACCGATGAGGTTGAAATGCAGACTGTTGCTAACCAGGGGGTTTATAAGTGCGTAGGAAATGATGATGATGCTCGTGACATTATTACGGTTTCCTATGGTGCAGATGAAGATTCTTTGGTTCAGCTGGATGAATTCAATTCTGTTGAAGGGAATGATTTGCAGTACGCGGGTATTAGTGGTGTGGCGTTCTGGCAACATTCAACCAGAAAGTCAGACTTTCCACATTTCGAATTAGTTGGAGCTCCAACATCTGCCGGGTATTTATTGAAAGTAAGTTATCGCATGAAGACAATGGAGATAGTGGAATTCCCTGAAGGTTTTGAATTGATGTTGCAGTGGGGGTTAATGGCAGAGATAGTTCCCAGTTTTGAAGCGAAGTATCGGGAAATGCTGAATCTTCTTGCGGCACGTCACCAGGGTAGCGGCAGAGAATATTCACGGGTTCGCGGTGATCCTGATATAGAGGCGCGGAATGTTCAGTTTAATACACTTCGGGGGCCATACTAACATGATAAGATTACTGGTTTTGTTATTGTTTGCTACTTCTGTACAGGCTGGCGTGTTGGATGATCTTGAGTCTGTCAGGGCATCGGTGACACGCAGATTGCATATTGAAGAGATAGGCACAGCACAGTACACTGCGGCGGAAATCGACAGTAATATCAATGAGGCGGTTTATTATCATGCTACGAAAGTTCGACTGGTGCCGGCACCGTATGTAAAAGTTGACAGCATAGCCATAACCAAGGGACAAACAATATATCAACTGAATAGCGATTTTGTTCATGGTGGTTTAAGGTACTGCTTAAACCACCACCCAACAATATCAGGTGGAACAAATGAGTTTGTGCCGGTGATAGCAATTGGTGATCTGGCAACACCTTTAGAGGGGGCAACACCGAATCAGGTATTCAGTGAAGGTGGTGTCCTGGGTGTACATCCGATCCCACAGGGTGATCACGACACATTGATAATTTGGTATCAGGCACTTCCAACACCGATGGCCGCAGACACAGGTTCGGTGATGATTATTCAGAAGTACAGAGAAATGATGGTGCTGTATGTGTGTTGGCAAATAGCTACAACCCTTGGAACAGATATGGACGCGGCAAAGTTCGAACGGTTGTATGACAAGGAAAGAGGAATAGTTACCGGAGTGGTTGAATAAAACAAAGTGAGGAAATGATGAATAACAAACGAAGACCAAGGCCAGCTCCTGATCCAAATTGTCCGAATTCTAAAAGGCCACCAAGAAGGCCCAAACCCAATAAGTAGACATGAGAATTGGTTATGACCTGGTTGGGTAAAATACTCTTTGGGCTGATTTGCATTGCGATATGTTTCACTCTGTATTGGATAGTATCTATGATTGTCGCGGAGCCTGTAATGGGCCAGATGGTTGAGATTCATATTCCAAACCCGGGTGTGTCGGGGATGGTAACATATCCTGACGCAGATTTGATCGGGATAGAAAATTCAAGTTACGCGCTAAATATCAACGTGACCTCGAAACCGGGTGTGATCCAGCCAAGGCCGGAGATTGGGGATTTGACCAGGTACGACAGTATTTCATTGTACGGAGCGACTGGATATTATAATAATTTCTTTGATCACAAACTAATTGTTGGCATAACAGACACAGTATATATTGCTTACTACGCAGACACACAGGCAAA
>Ga0307992_1002073_pt1 | contig 11567 bp, 19 predicted proteins | sample EllFjometagen133_FD_203162 | JGI IMG/M metagenome (GOLD analysis project Ga0307992, IMG submission 203162) | Marine microbial communities from Ellis Fjord, Antarctic Ocean - #133 | ecosystem: Environmental > Aquatic > Marine > Unclassified | place: Southern Ocean | collected 2014-10-08
TAAATAAAGTAGTAATGGTTTATAATGTATATAGTAAGAAAGTTTATAATGTATATAGGAGTATATAGAGCATAATGTACCAAATTGTATCAAAATGCATCAAAATGCATCAAATTGTATATGTTGAGCCTCCCTTTTCCCCCTATATACTCTTATATTCTTGCAAATAGCAGGGGTTAATGCATATATATAGTATATCAGTATACATAATAGGTACACGCACGATAAAATAAGGGGGGTGGCAATAGTTTGCTCATATACTTGATAATATACTATGGTATGGAAGAATCCGCTACACACCAAAATCCCGAATACACTTTCCGTGTCAGTTTGTGTCACCCTCCTTAGCTACTTATACGCTTCTGTGTCAATATGTGTCAACTTGTGTCACCTATTCTGTGTCATTTTGTGTCACTTGGACTAGCTGTGTCAGATTGCACCACCTTTAGAAAGGTTTATATAGATAGGGTGACACAGATTGTGTCAGGGTAGACTTTACCTTACGGAGGATATAAGATGTTTGATAATAAGACTTGGGAAGTATTAAATAATGATATAACTATTAATAATTTTAATTCAAAACGATTTAATGGATTTAGTTTTATAAATAGTTCACATCAATTTGTGTATGATATTGGCGATGAGGTATACTTTGTAATTGACTCTACTGTTTATAAGGGTAAAATATTATCTATTAACTTTGCAGGTTTGTGTAAGTTAAGTTATTTACCTGACAACAATTGTGATATATTTGTTAAGCATTATTTGTTATATGATTCAGCTTATATTGCAATTAAAGAAGCAGAATATAATAATGTACATTTTGGTGTCCACCATGTCTAGTAAGCAGATAAGAATAAGTGGGAGTAATCTTACTAAACTAGAATTGATTGACACCGATATTAATGTAGCTATAGGGGGTTTGCTGATTATGATAGAAAAGCTAGATGTCATATTAAAAACAGGGGGGGTAAAAAATCCCGGCCCTTTGCCTGTAGAGTTTCCTTCTAATGAATTCAAAGGGACTACTACTTCTACCTTTCACCAATCTAAACGTGAGGAACCTCTTGAAGAAGACGAGCGAGAGTTCCTTAGGAGTTATGTATTGAACGGTGAATCTACTGTTATACTTGAAGGGGCTGTTAAACAGTTTGGCAAAGATAGAGTAGATGAATTGCTTAAGAGGGTATGACTATGAAATATATATCTAGTAAATTAATACATAAGGCAAAAGGAAGAAAGAGAGGAAAGTATTTGATTACTCTTGAAGTTACTGATTATGATATAGAGATGTTTGAAGAGTTTGGCTATTATCCTACTGCTGAAGTAACTCATAGTTATGGCCATAACCATAACGCTAAGTATACTAGAATGGAAAGGTATTTGAGAAAGGTAGTATTTTACGGTACGTTCCATAAGTTATGGAGAAAATACGATTCTTGTGAACTTACAGACTAAATAACATTTTAGTCTTATTGATTATTTCATCTGTTCTGTTAACAGATTCTCTTGCTTCCTTTAGTAATTCTTTTGTTTCTCTGTCCATTTTGTTTATTATTGCGAAATTAAGAGGAAATTAATCCTCCAATTTTGGTGGTTCAGTGTCACGAACCCTTACTACCCATCCTTCTGACATCAAGTCCAACGCTGATGGTGTCCAAGGGAACCTTTTGAATGCCCATCCTCCATTTGGTTCTTCTCCTTCATATATTCCAGAATGGAACATAATGTACGGTTCAGTAATCAGGCTCCCCTCACCTGGGTTCTGTAAAGATAGATACATGATTTTATTACCTATCTTTAATCCATTCCAATTGTTGTTAAGACACTGTTTTCCAGCTCTTAGTTCTTTCATTATTTCTTCATATTTCATTTTTATTCTTCCTCCATTCAACCTTCGACATTTTGTCGATGGTTCGTTTAATTTAGATTCTACGCACTTCATTAATTGCATTCAATACTTTAATCTCATTTTGTGTTAAAGATAACTTAGTCTTTTCAACAAGTTTGTCTTGCTCTTCTTTAGTTAAAGCGTTCCATTCAGCATTCATCTCTTCAAGAGTTGGCTTCTTCCTTTTTTCTTTTTTGTTCACCATTTACTTCCTTTGTGTTGTTATAAGCAAAACGCTTGTTTACTTATAGTTGGCTTGTTAGCTATAAGGTGTTTTATACTTCAATCTCGCACTATTAACATTATAATTAATGCTATTGGTGATAACACTATCTTTTGAAGTAATGTTAAGTCTTTCCATCTCATCTCTTCTGTCCTTTATGTGCTTCAGTTGCAATTTTCTGAAAGCTTTTAAATTCCTTTTCCATTTTAGTTTGCCTCTTAATATTATCGACCAGCACAACCAAAGCTAAAGAGGATTTTAATAAGTATCACCCCATTCAACGGACGAACCTTATCAAATGAGTTTACTCTTAACCTCTTTTCGATAGTCTGGTTGCTTTACTTGAAAAGTCGGACTTGGTTGCAAACCCAAGCTTCTGAACAAGTGCCGCTTATCGAATATTATACCCCACAATGGTATCTGTTACAGTTCTTACAATACCATACGTTTGCTTCTTCAGGATGTTCTGGGTTATCTATGCATTCCATATGTTCTCCACAAGTACAGATTACTCTTTCAAAGTCTTCAGTTCTTCTTGGTTCTTCCATTTTATTGGTTGAAAGGATTTGTTTTAGTAAACCGTTCTTTTGCCTCTTTACTTCTACGTTCTCTTTCTTCTGGTGTAAAGACTTGTTTGTTTTTTCTAATAGTAAGTCCTTTAGTTTCTAATATTCCTTTAACCACTAAAACATAATCTTTATTTTTTTGGTGTGATGAAACTACTACTCCAGTAAGTGTAAAGAAATCTGAATCTCTTAACTTAGTTATATATGAATGATGGCTACAATCTACTTCTACATAATTTTCTTCCTTAAGAATGTTCAGATTACATTCTTGTTCTATTGTAGATATCCCTGCAGATTCATTCCTAGTAACTATTAACTTAGATGGTAGTTTCCACTTATAATTTTTAACTTCACTTAATAACATTTGCTTTACCTCTTACACTTAATGTTAATTACTAAACACTCATTGTATATAAACCTTTCTAGAAACCTTTAAATACTATTTATGATTTATATAATTGAGTCATCAAAACTCAAACACCTTTGTGGTCTTGGTAAGATTCGTCTTACCTTGATTCTTTTTAGGGCTTATCGTCCAACGGAAGGACAGTTGCTTGCTAGCAACAGATATTGGTTCAATTCCTTTTAAGTCCATTAGAAACATTTATATACAATTACTGATTTAGTAATCATATGGCAATAAATACCCCTGTTTCATCAAGTAGTTTGTTAAGGTTGAAGTATTTGTTACTCTATTATTTATAGAGTCATTGGCCAAATTTTCTTCTCGTAGTTTAATGGATAAAACAACAGGCTGTAAACCTGTATTTCTGGATTCGAGTTCCGGCGAGAAGACCATGGGCCCATAGTTTAGTTTGAAAGAACGATGGACTTTTAATCCATAAACTTGAGTTCGAATCTCAATGGGCCCACCATTACGCGCACGTGGTTGACTGGTGAAAACGCTGGACTTAGAAGTCGTCTAAAAGTGTTTGGACTAAGATATCCAGTTCCTAAGTGGTATTGCAAGTTCGATTCTTGCCGTGCGCATTTTTATTAATTAGGGGGAAACAAATGATAAGTATACATGTACCATCGAATGAAAAAGTACCAGACTTAAATAAAGAACTTATGTCTGCAAAGAATATCAAAAACAAACAAGTTAGAGATAGCACTCTTACTGGGCTAAACAAAATCAAACATTATTTTTAGCATCAACCCTACTTCTTCTGGGATAAGTATTTATTGGAACGATAAAGATTTAATCATAGAACCATACAACCTGATTAAGAAAGTATATTACTGTGGAAAAGGATTACTACAATTTAATGAACAGAAAACTTTAATGTATCAGATTCTTGTAGTTGACTATGATGAGGCTTATTGTGCTAAGGTTTATAGTGATGCAGAAATAGTACAAGTGTTTCATGAGAAAAGTTATGTACCAAAGAAACATAAGTGTGGTGGACAAAGTGCAGCAAGGTTTGCAAGGATAAGGCAAGAGAAAATTAAGCATTGGTTTAAAGAAATAAACTGTTTACTTAAGAACGTAGATGGAGAAATTATTATTGGTATGAGTAGTATGTATCGTAATCAATTTAAACATTACTTGTCTACTTATAATCTTGATAAGATAATTAGATGGGAGAAAAGTGAATACAATAACTTATCTGGTATATATCAAATGGTAACCTTATTAGAGAAAAAGTAAGGTTATTATTTATTTTAATAGAAACCTTTATATATCATTTAATTTACAATAGTTACTAATCATGATTGATGCCATCGTTGCGCAGTAATGTGCTACTTTGTTTAGTGCCAACAATATTCTGTAGTAGTAGTTACTACAAGTTGGCCTTTGCGTTGCTTCTTACTAAGCTACTTAGTAGCTACTTAAGAAGCGATTGTCAGGTGGTATTAAGCTTGTTCATAAGCTTCTAAGTAGTTATTGTTATGCTACTACTACCTTCTTAAGTGGCTTGTTATATGGTTTACTTGTCGTATACGACAAGACTCTAAGGTCCCTTAAGAATCATTACTAAGTAGCGTATTAATAAACTACGCAACAACATTTAGAAGAACCTATGCCCAACACAAGCTTTAAATACTAGTTGTGTTTGATATAGCATATGGGAAAAATCAAAGCTTTAATTCTTGCAGGCGGGAAAGGTAGTAGGTTAAATTCTTTAACTGATGACATGCCTAAGCCGTTACTTCCAGTGAATTATAAACCATTACTTTCTTACGTAATAGAAAATCTTAGAGATAATGGTATCAGGGACATAGTAATCTCTTTAGGTTACAAGGCAGATTTAGTTATGAAGACATATGGTAACGGTTATGCTTTTGGAGTAAACATAACCTACATTGTTGAAGAAGAACCACTTGGGACTGGTGGTGCAATTAAGAATGCATTTGGTAAAACTAAAGAACCTTTTGTTTTAGTGTTTGGTGATAACCTATCTAACTTTAATTTTAGTTCAATGGTTCAAGTTCACAAAAAAGGAACAGTGCTTATGAGTTTAACTGAACGAGAGGATGTAGAACATTTTGGAGTTGTACGAATGTACGGTACACTCGTTCAATCTTTTGTAGAAAAGCCTAGTAGAAAAGACGCACCTTCTAATTTAATCAATGCGGGAGCTTTTATCATAGACCCAATTGTTTTAAAAACATTACCTGACGGAAATAGTTCTGTTGAAAAAGATTTATTAGAAAAGATTTGTTATAATGGTAAACTTTATGGAATACGCCACGCTGGATACTGGTTTCCTACTGATACAAAGTCAAAATTAAACTTTGCAAGAAGAATGATACTGGAGGAAGAAGATGCCATACATTGTGGATATTAGTTCTGAAGGATTAAAGTCTGGTAAAAAGACAAGACTGTTTTATGCTACACATGGAAGAGTAAGATTGTCTACTATAGAAGGAAAAAAGTATATGCACTACTATCCAGGGTTCTTTGACAAGATACCTTATAGAAAAATCAAGAAAGGAAGCTATATCTGTACAGATATCCCAATTGTTCCAAAAGATTTCTGGCAAAACGTTACAATCAAAAAAACAGACCTTGAAGTTAATCTTACTGACACCGAGACTGCACGAAACAGGTTTAGAATGAAGTACGCGCTTGATGATATCAGGCCAACTAACTTATGATGAGTACTGAAAACGCATTATGTAAAGTAGAACGTATGGGTGGAGAAGTTGCCATGAAAGTAATTGACTTATTCTTTGAGAGTAAGTCTATTGCAGAGATAGTTAGTACATTAAACGATTCTGACCACGATGTTTCAGTAAATGACGTAAACACTTTCTTAAATAAGTACCGTGGCCTTAAAGAAAAGAAGTTAGCACAGAATAAAAAGCTAAAAAGCAAACTCCTTCAAAGAATTAGTAAGCATGAAGACAACATCGACCAAATAATAGAGTCTGCTAAGAACCAATTAGAGCTTATAGAGTTCAGTGACTTGAAGACTTTCCAAAAAGTACAAGCGTTGTCTATTATGATGAGAACAATCACTGATTCAATCAAGACAGACAACTCATTGAACAGGGGTATAGGAGAAAAAGCCACAAGTATCACTCAAGTAAACATAGTTAACCAAGTGAGTAAAGAAAAACAAGACTTAAGAGAGAAAGTTCTTAGAGCAGACTTTGTAACTAAGGAAATTGACTGGAGTGAGATAGATGCGCCAGACATTGACAGAGAAGAAGCATCAAGTACTATTTTAGCAAACAAACCTTTAGATGATGAGGAAGAAATAACTGATGAGAACGAAGAAACAGATAGCAACTGACTACCAGAACTTCTTGAAAAAGAGTTTTGATAGGGATTTTACAGAAGATGAAGCTATGAAACTGTTAATGGAAAAACTTTACGATACTAAAATCCATAATGGTGCAACTGTTTCTTCTACTGAAGCATGGTGGCACTTTATTAACTTTGTAATCAAAGAAGAACAGGTAACCAAACAAAAATGTTGGAACAGATTTGTTAAAGAAGCGTTTGAACTGGTAGAATTTAATAGGTACTCTGCCTTTGTCGCAGCAAGAGGATTAGGAAAATCTTTTGTAACGTTTGTTTTGTATCCTATTTTTAAGAAATTCTTATTTGAGAACATGGACATACTTATTTGTACTAATATTCCTAAGATGGCAAAGAGAAATCTTAGAATTTTAAAGAGAGTTGTAGATACTAATGAAATGTTATTAGAAAAAAAAGATATGACAAATATGAAGTTACTTAAATGGGGTGATACTGAGTTAGAATACAATAAAGGTATGATAGAAACTGTATCTCTTGGTTCAACTCCACGTTCAGCTCACGTGCCTCTAGTTATTATTGATGACCCACTTAGGGATGACAATACTTATTCAGATGAATACGTTGAAAACTTTATATTAAAGCAAGTAGTGCCTTGTACTGGCAGAACTAAAGGCCGAGTAATTTTAAATGGTACGTTTCAACACCCACAAGATATATTTCATAAGATAATGGGAAGCAAACCAGATTTTAGAGGTAAGATAGTTAGTGATGGAACCATTAGTGACTTAGGTTTTTGTTCAAAGGTGTTCCCTGCAGTAGAAGATTGGGCAACAAAGACAGCTTATCTTCCTGAAGTTTACAGTTGGGAAGACCTAATGCAACTTAGGAAGACAATTGGTGAACTTGCTTTCAGTCAGGAATATTTATGTCAGGTGGTGCCAAATAAGTCTGTAATATTTCCTTGGCCATTAATAAGACAATGTATACCTAGTGAACCAGAACTTGAACAAATCGAACAAGGACAGCCAGGAAAGTTCTATGTGATAGGGGTAGACTTAGCTTCTTCTGCAAGTAAGACTGCAGACTTTACATCTTTTGCAGTTATAGAGTATGATATTGAAACATCTACTAAGATTCTTAGAAAGGTTGTTAATGATAGAATGACTGCAGAAGAACAGGAAGAGTTATTAATTAATCTTGCAAAGGATTTCAATAATGCATTTGTAATGGTAGAGAAGAACAACATAGGTGAGTGGATGAGACAGAAATTAGAGTCTGCTAATGTGTATGTTAATTCTTTTGTTACATCAAGACAGTCTAAACAGAACGCTATTAAGTTCTTAAGGAATGAACTGTCTAACAAACGGATACTATTTCCACCACTTGAAGGAGAGATGACCGTACTTAGGAAACAACTTACTTCGTTTGGGTATAAAATGTCTAGAGGAAAAAGAGTAATGGAAGCATTGTCTGGCCATGATGACGTAGTAGACGCATTGTGGATAGCCAACATGGCTACACAAGATGCAATGGGTAGTCCATCTGCAGCATACTGTCAATAATGGTAACTAAAAACAAAAATGAACTTGTACTTATGGCTGACGTTGATGAAACTATTTGCGAATCCTGTCAGATTATCTCTGATGAGATGGCTGAAATGGTTGACAAACTTATTTCACAAGGCACAACTTTAGTTTTTATTAGTGGGACAGATATCCCTAACCTAAAAGAAATGTTACAAAAGATAAAAGGTAAATATTATATTCTTGGAACTCAAGGAACTACTGCTATATTAAAAGAGAAAGACAAAGAAACGGTCCTTTATGATAAGCAACTAACTATTAAAGAAAAAGAAGAGATAACTTTAGCATTTGATAACTTGATATCGAACTATAATATTATTCCAGTTACTTCTCGTGAAGACCAATTGCAAGACCGTGGCTCACAGATAACTCTATCTGCAATAGGTAGACATGCACCAAGAAGATTAAAGTCAGTATATGATAAGGATAGAGTTATTAGAACCAAGTGGAAAGAATTTATGGAAACATTATTAGACATGGAACAATATGACATCTGTATTGGTGGAACTACTTCTATTGATGTAACTAAAAAAGGATGGGACAAAGGAAAAGGAATAGAATTGTTTTGTAACACAAATAATATAGACCCCCGTAATGTTATATACTTTGGAGATAAGCTTATGCCTGGTGGAAACGATTACCCTGCAACAAGAGTAATTAATAATTGTGTTATGGTAACTGGTCCAGAAGACACATTACTAAGGTTAAAACAAGTATTTATACAAAACATTTATTAATAAGTTATGATTAGTATAATATATATTACATTGAAGAGGTATACTTAATGGCCATTGAGAAGAATAATAATAAGACTAAAGTAGCTACTTTTGCATCTGATGATGAACAAAAGATTATCCCATCAAAAGCATTATTAGAAGGAAGAAGAGCGCTTGACATAAAAGAACTTACTGAAGTAGAAGTTGAACAATACTTACTTGCTCATGGAGTTGTAGCACAAGGAATTGATAAACGTTCTAATAGAATAATTAACCGAGGATATATGGTTAAGGGAGAACATGATGAATCAGTTAAAGTGTGTGAACAATTAATATACAATTCTGGTGGAGAAATCCTATTAAAGAATTGGATTAAAGACGGTTATGGATTTGGTAAAGGATTTCTTGAACTTATTTATGATAAAGAAGGAACAGAAGTATTACGACTACAACAGAAACATCCTGTTTATTTTGGATTCTTAAAAGTTAAAAGCAAAGGTGCAAGCTATTTTGGTAATGATAAAATGGTTATTGTGTGGGACACAGAAAAAAACCAACCAAAAGGATATTGTGAATATGCATTAAAAGACACTGAACGTAAACCAATTAATGAACTTGAAGTTCCTTATAATAAAGTTGCACATTTAAAATTTGATACTTGGGGAGATGAGATTGAAGGTATTTCTATAATGCAATATTGTCATCTTCCAGTAAAATATTTGATGAACATCGAAGAAGCAGGTGCAGAAGCAATGTATCGTAATGGGTTTGTTCAGAAGAAGTTTACTACTAACCTATCATCTCAGAAACAACTTAAAGAATTTGCAGGAACAGTAGCAAATGTTAATGAGAAAGATTCTATTATTCTTACTAAAGATACGAATTGTGAAAATTTAACTCCTGGAAAAACAGACTTCGTACCGTTCCATCAGGAGTTTATGAAGTTGTTATCTGTTCCGATTGGGATTCCAAAACCATTATTACTAATGGATGGAAGTGATACTAACAAAGCTACCCTTACTGAAGTAAGAAAAGAAATGTATGAAGATTCTTATGCAGATGAACTTATTATTAAAAGAACAATTGATGAACAGGTATTTGCAAGAGTATGTGAAATGCAATTCCCTGAATTAAAAAAAGAACAGTACCCAAGATTCTTTTTTAAGAAAAGACCAGAGAATAGAGAAGTAATGCTTGAACTAAAAAATAGAGAAGCAGATATCGTAGCAAAGGTTTCACAAGCTGCACAGATAATGTTTAATGTTGGTATGGAAGAAGAAGCCAAAGGTCTTATTAGTAAGACTATGGAATCTCTTAAGGAAGAAAACCAAGAACTAGGTATCCGAGCATTGTTTGAACATAAAGAAATCATTAGCAAAGCTGTTGGTACATTTGAAACAAAAAAACTAGAGGCACCAAAATGAAACATATAGATTTATCTGGCGATATCGCCATACTACATAAAGCTAAACTTGCTATTAAAAACAGATTACAAAAAGTTAATACCTTAATGGCTAGGTATCCACCTAAAGTAGGAAGCGTTATATCTGCGCAAGCTAAACTACAAGTTGCTGCAGGGTTTACTGGGAAAGATTTTAACTTACCAGTTAAAGTGTATGGTGAATTACTTAGACCTGGAAAGTATTATACTGGGAAAATCTCTTCATCTGAATTAAAAAAGGCATATGAGAAACTTAAAGAAAGCCAGAAAGATATCATGTTATTCACAACTCATGATGCATTTTGGACAAACAATACAAACCTTAATGATGTTGTAGGTAAGATGTTTAACTTTTCTTGGGATTCACTTAATAGCGCAATCAGATTTGAAGGAGATATCTATGATGATAATGCTGCAAGGAAACTTGTTGGCGGATTAGTTAAGGGCGTATCCGCTGGCTTTGTATTTGAATCAGATGACAATGGAAACAATTATGATTTAGAATTTAAAGAAGCAACAATAACTTTTAAACCACATGCAAAGAATTCATTTATCCAGACTATCAACTCATGAGCTCTAACATTGCTTTCGTAAATCCTTTAGTGAACACAAGTGAGTTAACAAACAAGCAACTTGAATTTGTTGAAGAGATTATAATTAGGTTTATTTCCATAAATAAAAAAAGTGATGGGAAATATCCAATAGGTTGGAATCTTAAACAACTAGTTATAGTTAAAAAAAGGATTGTGCTTGAATGGGGAGTTAGAAAAAAAGAAGGGGTAATATAATGGTAGCAGATAGTATTGGGTTTAGTACAATTAAAACGATTGTTGATGCAACAGTTAATGGAAGTCTTAGGCCACAGATTGCAAAGTTAGCAGAATGTTCTAAGATAACGGTTTGGTCATATCAAAAGAAACTAGGGTTATTATAATACAAACATTTATTAATTAATCTTGGTACATAAGTAGTATATTGTGGCAAGCGGATTTCCGAATCGCGGTCACACTAAATAAATATAAAATTAAGGAAGGTATAATATGGCAATTACTACACCTAAATATAAAAAGAGTTTAGGCAATAGAGATTTTGATTCTTACATCGCAGATTCTTCTGGCGAAGCAGCTAGAAAATGTGCACTGCTTGGTAAAGACGGAGCTAATTTAGCTTCAACAGCTAATCCAGTTCCAGTAGATGCAATAGTTACTGTTGATAGTATGACTTTAAATGCTGAAATGACTGAAGCAACAGGTCATGATTATTACACAACTACAACTAATTTAGGAACTGGAGTTCTTACAGTAGGTTTTGACTCAGTTGCAGGATTAGATTTAGGTGCAGTTATTAAATTTGAAAACAAAACTCAAGGATGGGTTTATAATACTAAAGGGGCAACTGTTGGAGCAACAAGTATTTTATTAGTAGCAGCTAATCA